>ERZ773077.1209-NODE-1209-length-18073-cov-12.993895_pt1 | contig 18073 bp, 11 predicted proteins | sample MGYA00580612_ERZ773077 | MGnify/ENA primary metagenome ERZ773077 (study PRJEB29015, sample SAMEA2737971) | human oral metagenome | biome: human oral; feature: human-associated habitat; material: dental | place: China | collected 2021 ...
ACCGGCTCTGGCTGGGGCGGGTCATCGGGGTCGACCCCGACGTCGTCTTCTTCCGCCACCGCCGCAACCTCCTGGACGACACCCAGATGCAGTGGCTGCGCGACGTGGCCGAGGCCAGCCGCTACCGGTGCCTGTCGGACCAGATGACCTGGCTCGACGAGGAGGAGAAGGAGGCCGTGCGCGCCTACCTGGCCGCCGAGGACGAGCCCCTGGAGATCCTGGGCCGCTACCGCTTCAGCCTGGGCGAGCGCGAGATCGACCTCACCGAGGCCATCGAGGGCAAGGCGTCGGCCTACCCGCTGTGAGGCGGGGCCGAGCCCCGGCTAGCTGGAGTCGGTTGAAGCTAGGTGGATCGCTTCATTGACTGTTTGGTCGCCTCTTCATGATCTGTTTGGTCTGTGTGTGCGCATCGCTCGCTTGAGGCTTCGTAAGTCATCTCCATCGCCATTACTGGAGATACCGGTTGGTGTCCCCGTCGCGCTCGACCCGGCACCCGGGCCCGGTCCGCTGGGCAGGATGCCTACTGCACGAGGGCCGGGCGCTACTGGAAGAGGGTTGGGGCTACTCCACAGGGGTGGTGGGTTCGTGCAGTACGCACGACCCCTGGCCAGTAGATACCCACCCTCGTGGAGTCTTCCGGCCCAAGGACGGCGCCCAGGGCTGAGCCGGCATCGAGTCGGTGCTACCGGGACCTAGGCCAGGAACCGGGCAGGTAGGGCAAAAAGGGGTCAAGGGTGCCCGGCTCCGCCACCAAGACCTCGCGGAGTCGAGCATGTCAGCAGCTCAGTGTCCACGGTGCTGACATCAGCGGTCCCGCCGTCGAAGCCCCAGTGGGAATCGTTGGAATTTCAAGGCTCGTTCTCGGCTCGCGACGCCGGTGCGGGGTTGATGTCAGCGCCATGGACACCAGCGCCCCGCCAGACCGCTGTCAACGACCCGATCCTCAGCCGGCTGTAGGCCCCGCGCGCCTCGACGCACTCGACAGCGGGATGAGTAGTGCGCGAGCTGTCGGCGCAGAACCGTCCCGGGGAGGCCGGCCCCGGGCCGGGGCCCGCCAGATTCCGTTGGGATTCCGCCGTCGGCCCCCCACCTACTTGGTGGGGGTGCGGCCCAGGGTGAGGTAGCCGGGGAGCGTCTGGTCCTGGCCGGCGCTGGAGAAGCGCAGCGGCTGGCCCGACTCCAGCGGGTTGACCACGCGTACCAGGATCGTGTTCTCTCCGGCCGGGTCGTCCGGCAGCTGCCCGGAGAAGGTCTGGGTCTTGCCGATCTCGATCTTGCGCAGGTCGCCACTGAGCGTGGTGCGCCCGACCTCCGTACCGGTCGAGGTATTGAAGGCCACCGCCTCCACGTTCCAGTTGTAGTAGAAGGGGGCCACCCCGTTGTTGGCGATCTGCACCTCGACCTTGCCGTTGCGCATCCGCCAGCGCGCCACCGCCAGGTCGTAGCCGGTCTCGGCGGAGGCCTGCACGGTCCGCTCGCGCTCGGAGCCGTTGAGGGTCGTGGTGAAGGCCCAGTTGTCCACCAGCCAGCTCGCGTGCGTGGCCTTGATGGAGGCGCTGATGTCCACTGTTCCTCCGTTGGAGCCCGAGGCCATGCAGCTGCCCGGGTTGCGCACGGAGCACTCCTGGATGCCCGGGTAGATCTCGCCCCCGATGGGGTGCTGCTGCCAGGCCTGATCCGCCTTGGCCTCCTTCAGCTTCGGCAGGAAGTGCCAGTCGGCGGTGTCCATCGTGGCGTAGCCGAAGGAGTCGTCGTGGTAGCCGACCCCGTGCTTGACCGTCTCCGCGGACGGGTAGCGCGCCAGCGTCGGCGTCACCTGGAAGGCGCCGTCCCAGGTGTCGACGAGGGTGTTCTGGTTCGCCGTCGACGGCATCCAGTTCTCGCCGGAGGGGTTCTCCCCGGAGACCTTGCCGTTCATCGGGTAGGTGTGCCCCTCGCCCCAGAAGCCCACCAGGCCGTGGGTGATGAAGGCCAGGCGCGGATCGCCGTCGTACTGCTGGCCGAGGGCGGAGATGAAGCCGGTGAGCATCGACATCATCTCGGGGTCGTTGTAGTCCGGCGCCAGCGACTGGCCCGGCGCGTTGCCGTTGACCGTGTACTCGCGGGTCGGGACCTCATGGGAGCTCAGCAGGTAGGCCGGCATGCCGCTGGGGCGACCGGGGTAGTCGACGTAGAAACGCAGCACCGCCTGGTGCCCGCGCGCGGCGATGGCGTTGAGGTGCGCCTCGAGCTTGTCCCACGAGTAGGAGCCGGGCCCGGCGACGACGTCGCTGACCGGCAGTGTCAGCCACTCCATCGTGTAGGGCGGGGCCGTCTCGGGCAGCCCGGGCGAGTAGGAGGCGTCCGACGGCGCGAAGGGCATCATGCCCTTGAGCGGGTTGGCCTCCGGTGTGGCCGCCGCCGGCACCTCGGTCCAGGCCCGGTTGCAGTTGCAGGCCCGGAACCCGGTGGCCAGGGACACGACGGCGACGAGCGCCACGATGAGGGCGCCGAGTCGCGGCCTGCGCCCCCTGCGGAGCCGGTCGATCAACTGGCGGCCCAAGGAGGGCTCGCGATCAGAACCTGGACCGTGCGACTCCTCTGCGGCCCTCGAGCTGGAGCCGGGAGCTGCTGCCGAAGTGGTCTCGTCGTGCTGTGAATCGATCATGAAAACTTGTTAGGTAGGGACCTGGGTGTGGGTAAACCCTACCGGTCAGTTGAGCGGTCTACCTGTGCTATCGCTGACAACGTGCTTGGTTGACAGGGCGGAGCGCCTATGTCACCCGTACTTTTAGCGGACATGAGAATTTCGCGCCGTGCTGCGCCTCGTTCCGGTTGTGGCCCGATGTGGCCGGCGTCGTCGGCCGGGGAGAACGTTGAGGAGCTCTTCGGGACCGGCCCGGGGGCGGGGTGGGATGAGAGGCGTCGTCGTCGCCAGGCGGGACGAGATTGCCGCCGCGCGCATAAGAGGCAATGATGACTCCGTGCGCGTCTTCAATTTCTCCGCCGGTCCCGCCCAGCTCCCCCTGCCCGTCCTCGAGCAGGCCGCCTCCGAGCTCACGGACTGGCGGGGCTCCGGCATGAGCGTGCTCGAGGTCTCCCACCGCGGCAAGGATTTCGTCGAGTGCGCCGCCGACGCCGAGGCCATTCTCCGCTCCGTCGCCGGCGTCCCGGACAACTACCGCGTCCTCTTCCTGGCCGGCGGCGCCACCGGCCAGTTCTCCGCCATCCCGGCCAACCTCACCGCTCCCGGCGACCCCGCCGCCTTCCTGAACACCGGCCAGTGGTCCGCCAAGGCCATCAAGGAGGCCGGTCGCCAGGGCGTCGTCGTCAACACCCTCGCGGACGAGGCCGCATCCTCCTACACCACCACACCCGCCGAGGGCTCCTTCACGGTCCCCGCCGACGCCGCCTACCTGCACTACACGCCCAACGAGACCATCGGCGGCGTCGAGTTCCCCTACATCCCGGACGCCGGCGATGTCCCGCTGGTCGCGGACTTCTCCTCCACCTACCTCTCGCGCCCCATTGACGTCTCGCGCTACGGCGTCATCTACGGCGGCGCCCAGAAGAACCTGGGGCCGGCCGGCCTGGCCGTCGTCATCGTCCGCGAGGACCTGCTCGGTCGCGCCCGCCCGGACGTCCCCGCCATCTGGGACTGGACCGTCATGGCCGCCAAGGACTCCATGCTCAACACCCCGCCGACCTTCTCCATCTACCTGCTGGGCCTGATCCTCCACTGGATCGAGGGCACCGGCGGCCTGGCGGCCATGGGTGAGCGCAACCGGGCCAAGGCCGCCTGCCTGTACGAGGCCATCGACGCCTCCGATTTCTACAGCAACCCGGTCGAGGCGCGCTCGCGCTCCTGGATGAACATCCCCTTCACCCTGGCGGATCCGACCCTCGACGCCGACTTCCTCGCCGGTGCCGCAGCGGCCGGCCTGACCAATCTCAAGGGGCACCGCAGCGTCGGCGGTATGCGCGCCTCCATCTACAACGCCATGCCCGCCGAGGGCGTCACCGCCCTCATCGACTACATGGCCGACTTCGAGCGCACCCGCGCCTGACTCACAGCCCAAGCACTCACACCCAAGCTCCGAATCCCGCACGTCAGCACACGTCAGCGAAGGACCCCATGACCACCCACAAGCAGTTCCGCGTCCAGACCCTCAACGCCATCTCGGGCGCCGGACTCTCCCGCTTCCCCGACGACCTGTACGACGTCGGCGGCTCCCTGAACGATCCCGACGCGCTCCTCGTGCGCTCGGCGAAGCTTCACGACGCGCCGATCCCCGACTCCGTCCTGGCCATCGGCCGCGCCGGTGCCGGCACCAACAACATTCCCGTCGCCGCCATGACGGAGCGGGGCATCCCCGTGTTCAACACGCCCGGCGCCAATGCCAACGCGGTCAAGGAGCTCGTGCTGGCGGGCCTGTTCATCGCCTCGCGCAACCTCATCCCCGCCGCACGCTTCGCCCACACGCTCGAGGGCGACGACGCCGCCATCGCCGAGGCCGTCGAGGCCGGCAAGAAGCGGTTCGTCGGCTTCGAGCTGCCCGGCCGCACTCTCGGCGTGATCGGGCTGGGAGCGATCGGCGTGCAGGTGGCCAATGCCGCCCTCGGCCTGGGGCTGAACGTCGTCGGCTTCGACCCGGGCATCAGCGTTGAGCACGCCTGGCATCTGAGCGCCGAGGTCGAGCGGGCCGAGTCCATTGAAGAGGTCTTCCGCCGCGCCGACATCCTCACCATCCACGTGCCGCTCATCGACGCCACCCGTGGGCTGGTGAGCACGCAGCGGATCGCCCTGATGAAGGAGACCGCGGTGCTGCTCAACTTCGCGCGCGCCGAGATCGTCGACACCGACGCCGTCGTGGCCGCCCTGGACGAGGGCACGCTGCGCGGTTACGTGTGCGATTTCCCCTCCACGCAGGTCCACAAGCATCCCAAGTGCATTTCCCTGCCCCACCTAGGGGCCTCCACCAAGGAGGCCGAGCGCAACTGCGCCATGATGGCCGTCGAATCGCTGCGCGGCTTCCTCGAGAACGGCCAGGTGCACAATTCGGTCAACTTCCCCGAGGCCGTCATGGCGCGACAGGAGGACACGCACCGGCTCGTCATCGTCAACCGCAACGTGCCCAACATGGTCGGTCAGGTCTCCACGATCGTGGCCCAGCACGGGCAGAACATCGCCAACCTGCTCAACAAGTCGCGCGGCGAGCTGGCGGTGACGCTGGTCGACGTCGAGGGTGAGATCGAACCCAAGATCCTCCAGGAGCTGCGCGCGATCGACGGCGTCCTGTCCGCCCGCGGCATCTGACCAGCCTTCTTTCGCGGGCGAAAACAATCCGCACGTGCGGGAACAGAGATTCCGTTCCCGCACGTGCGACATGTTTCCGCCCAGTGGGGGCGCACCGGATGCGCGGACTGTCCCCGCACGCGCCGCATGCGCCCATGGGTTTGATGAGCTGTCAGAGGTTGTTGATCCAGGCCCGACGGTGTCCGAACAGCGAGAGCGTGGGCTTGTAGAGGAGCACGTACTGGCCCCCGGCCGACACATCGGTGCTGAAGCAGACGTCTCCACTGACTGATCCTCCTGCGATGAGCTTGGAAGCCGACAGGTGATTGCTCGACCCCATGAAGCCGGCGTTGCTGATCGCCCCGGCCGGATCCTGCAGCGTGAAGTCCAGGGCGTTGACGTCCAGGGTGTTCTTGGAGGCGTTGGTGATCGTGACGGTGGAGCAGGCGGTAGGGCCCAGGGTGGCATCGCCCGCGGCCACGGTCGTGGCAGTTACCTGGATGCCGTCGTCGTCGATCATCTCACCGGCATTGCCGACGACGTCGCTTCTCTGCATCCCGGGGAAGCTCAGGCCGGAGTCGCTCTTGCCGGCATCCGCCTTGCCCGCGTCATTGGCCTGAGCCGTCTGCTCTGGGGCCGGTGCGGCGTCCTGACCGGCGCTGTTCTGGGAGAGCGCGGTGGCGGCGGACTGGGCGGCGGGCGAGGTGGCGGCTGCGGAGTGCCCCGAGCCTCCGCCCCCGTTCAGCGCCGAGGCGACGATGCAGACGCCGACGAACGCACCGATACCGGTGAGGATCTTGTGGCGGGCGAACCAGGAGCGCTTCGGCTCGGGAACAGGTCCGAAGGCGGGAGGCATGGGGTAGCCCGGAGCGGGAGCGCCGGCGGGCGAGGGCGGGACTGGACTGGTCATGATGGGTCCTTCGAGATGTGGGAGGAGAGGTGCCGGCCGGGATGCGGCTGCACCGGTACTGGCTTGAGCTGACGGGATCAGCTGACGGGAACAACGATGGCCCCGGCCGTACCCCGCGCACATCGACCGATGAGACGGAGGCGGCTGTCCGAAAGTGTCTTCATCGCACCTGTCCGAAAGGACGGTGGTGCCCGCCTCAGCCGCCCACATCGTGTCCTATCGGGCGATCCTGCATGTCAGTGCCCGGCTCTACAGTGGGCACATGTCAGTCCCCGGCCACCCGCCCGCCCCTACGCCAGGCACTCCGCCCGCTCCGGGCTGGCGTGGCGGCCCCGGCGTCGGCCGGGCGGCTCCCGCCTCTGGGACGCCGATTCCGCAGAGGCGCGCCTCCTACCCTCCCTATCCCACCTACCCGGTGCATTCCGCGTACTCCACACCCCCTGCGTATCCCGGGTACCCTGCCACCGCTGCGGGGGCGGTCCCCTACTACCGGCCGCCGATGCCGTCGGTTCCCTATGCTCCCGTCGTCCCAGCGAGAACGGTGCCGTCGTTCACGGCATCTCTGTCCCAGTCGCAACGCCGCGCCCTCGAGGTCATCCTCGAGGTTCTGCGCTCCGCCGGCCTGCTCACTCTGTGCTTCATCGACTCCATGTGTGCACTGGGATATCACCTCGGTCACGAGCAGGCCCTCAACATAAGTAATTCGACCCTCGATGCCATGGGGTTCCTGATAGGGCTGGTTCTCCTCGTGGCGGTCTTTGTACGTCGGCGCTGGCCGGTGGCGATCACGGTAGCCTCGGCGCTTGCGGGCATCGCGGTCTACCTGGACACCACGGTGGGACTCATCGCCTTCACCACCGTGGTTCGCCGGGCCCGATCCCTGCGCGATCCCGTGCCCTGGGCAACGGGCGCCCTGCTCGCCGTCGGCACGCTGGTGTCGCTCTTGCGCGACGCGAGCTACGGCTCCACTGGGAACTCCACGATCGGCAGACTCATCTCTGCATCCCCTGACCCCAAAGCCGTGACCCATGTGTCGACGCCGCAGGTGCTGTTCCTTGCGGTGGTGGCGATGGTCCTGCCGATCGCCGTCGGGCTGTGGCTGCGCGCGCGGGACGGTGAGAAGGAGGCACGACGCCGGGCCCAGGAGGCCGCCGACGCCTCGGCCCGTGCCGAGCGCACCGCCCAGGAGCAGGTCCGAACCTCGACCCGCCTGGCGGATACGGTCAGCCTGCAGGCTGAGCGCGAGCGGGTGGCCCGCGAGGTGCACGACGGACTCGGCCACCGCCTGTCGCTGCTCGCCCTCCACGCCGCTGCCCTGGAGCAGGGCGTGCTGGCGACGTCGGGCCCGCAGGGCGCCTCGGGCTCCGCGGACGAGGACGATCCCCAAGCCGCCGCCCAGCGCGTGCGGGAGGAGGCCCAGGGCGCCATGCGGGACCTGCGCTCCCTGCTGGCCGTCCTGCGCGAACCGGTGGGCGCAGCCGAGCCCGCCCCACATCTGGAGGACCTCAAGGAAGTCGTGGACGGGGTGCTCGCCGCCCGTCAGCCGCTGAGCTCGTCGATCTACCTCGATCGGGCTGCCGAGGCCGACGAAGTGCTCTCCCGCGCCGTCTACCGGATCGTCCAGGAATCACTGACCAACGCCCGCAAGCACTCACCCGGTATGAGCGTCCAGTTGCGCGTGGAGGGCGGGCCGAACACCGGCATCGACATCACCTGCTCCAACCAGCTCCCCTACCGGATGTCGGCGACCGAGCAGGACGGTCAGGATGCAGAAGCCTCTGAGGCCCCCCACAGCGGCGACGCGCGCCCGGAGCCGGGCTCCGCAACCGGCGCCCGGCCCGGTGACACCCAGGGCGGCTCCGGTTTGAAGGGCATGGCCCGGCGGGCGGAGATCTGCGGAGGCACGTTCCAGGCGGGCCCGGACGGCCGCGGTAGATTCGTGGTGAGCGCGCATCTGCCCTGGCGCTCCGCGGACTCGCGCCAGACCGGCCACTGACCCTCCATCCTCGGGAGATATCGGCGGATGCGCTGGGTGGGCGACCTGAAGAAACATCGAGCGCCTGGGCCGTTGGGACGGTGAACGTGCCGGTGCACGCACCTAGGCTGGCCCCGTGCCCGACCCCTCCGCCGCCCCGGCCTCCTCAGTATCCCAGTCCGTCTCCCCCGCTGCCCCCGCGCCGCCGGCGTCCCCGGTCCGCATCATCCTCGTCGACGACGACCCGCTCACCCGCGCCGCCATTAAGCCGCTCCTGCGGCCGCGGGAGGATTACGCCGTGGTCGCCGAGGCCGGTGACGGCCGCCAAGCGATCGAGGCCGTCGGCCGAGTCGAGGCGGATATCGTCCTCATGGACCTCGGCATGCCCGTCATGGACGGGATCGAGGCCACACGCCAGATCTGCCAGGCGCCGCGCCACCCCCACGTCGTGGCGCTGACCACCTGGGATGTCGACGACGCCGTCGTGCGGGTCATCGAGGCCGGAGCAGTGGGATACCTGCTCAAGTACTCCGCCTCCGAGGAACTCGATGCCGGACTGCGCCGGGTCATGGCGGGCGAATCGGTCCTGTCACCGGGGGCGCTGGCCGAGCTGCTGCGCTACGTGCGCTCCCAGCCGGCGCTCGCGGCACCGGCGCTGGCGGCCTACGACGCCCACGCCGAGGAGCGTCAGCGCGCTGTGGTCCAGGCTCGCCAGGCCGCGGCCGGGCTCAGCCGGCGAGAGCTGGACGTCATCGCGGCGGCCGCCGAGGGGCTGACCACCGAGGAGATCGCCGGCCGGCTGTACATCTCCGCCTCCACCGTCAAGGCCCATCTGCGCAGCGCCCAGGAACGGGTCGGCGCCCGCAACCGGGTGCACCTAGCGGTCCTCGCCGAGCGCGCCGGCCTGTTGGGGTAGGTGTGAGAGTTCAGCCGTGATCGGTTGAATCGAACGAGTACAGCTGGTGCCTCAGACTTTGAAGATTTGAGGCACCAGCCGCATCGTGAGGACCGAGTTGCTCGGTAGTAGGGCAGCTACTTGGCGACGTACAGGGTGATTTCCTTGTCCGGACTGATCGGTTGGCCCTGCTGCGGGTTGGAGCTGATGACCGTTCCTGGTGGCAAGGACTGGTCATTGGCCTGCTGCTTCTCGATCTTGACCTTGAATCCTCGGCCCTCAAGGTCGGACTCCACGGTCTTGGAGTCCTTCCCGTTCACTTCCGGCATGATCGAGGCATTGGGATCACTTGACGCTGAAGCGCTCGGCGTTGGCGTGGGCGTTGCTGCCCCGCTGGAGAAGTGCACGGTGACGGTGTCGCCTGCCGAGACGCTGGAGCCCGCAGCCGGGTCGGAGGAGACGGCCTTGCCCTGCTCGACGTCGGAGGAGGTGACATCGTCCCCCTTCTTGAACTTCAGTCCGGCGTCCTCGATGGTCTTCTTGGCGGTGGCCTCGTCCTGGCCGGATACGTCGGGGACGGAGGTCTTACCGGTGGACACGATGAGATCCACCGTGGTTCCGCGCTCGACGGAGGTACCCGATGAAGGACTGGTGTCGATGACCCGATCCTTGGCGATCGAGGCGGAGTCGTCCTGAGTGACATTGCCGGCTTCGAGTCCGGCGTCCTTGAGCGCTTTGCGGGCGTCCTCCTGGGTCTTGCCCTCCAGGTCCGGCACCTTGACCATGGCCGAGCCGGTGGAGAAGTGGACGGTGACGGTGGAGCCCGCCGCGATCTTCGCTCCCTTCTGCGGGTCGGAGGAGACGGCGAGGCCCTCGCTCACGGTGTCGTTGGCGACCTCATTCTTGGCGAACTTCAGTCCGGCGTCCTCGATGGTCTTCCTGGCCGAGTCCTCGTCCTGACCACTGACATCGGGAACCTCCACAGCGGCGACAGTCGCGCTCGGCGTCGGGGTCGGCCGAGGGTCGTTGAAGGCTCCGGAGGCCAACCGGCCGGCGATGACGGCCAGGACCGCGAACAGCAGGAAGACGAGGATCCACACCCAGGCGTAGTTCTTGGGCTTGTTCTCGGGCTCCTCATCCCTCGCCGCGGGTGTCGGAGAGGGCTCGGAGGGTACCTGGGCGAAGGCGGAGGTGGGCTGAACCGGCTCCGTGGCTGGCGACGCCATGGCCGAGGAGGTGGGGGACCAGGAATCGGCCGCCGGGGCCGCCACGGACATGCCCCGGGCTGCGGCCTGAAGGTCGGCTCGCATATGGGCGGCGTCCTGGTAGCGGTCCTCTCGGCTCTTGGCCAGTGACTTGAGAATGACCCGGTCCAGGGACTCGGGGACATCGGCCGCCAGCGAGGAGGGCCGCTTGGGGATCTCCCGCACGTGCTGGTACGCGATGGCCACCGCGGAGTCGCCCTGGAAGGGGGGTTGACCGGTGAGCAGCTCGTAGAGGAGACAGCCTGTGGAGTACAGGTCCGAGCGGGCGTCCACGGACTCGCCACGGGCCTGCTCCGGTGAGAGGTACTGGGCGGTACCCACCACTGTGTGGGTCTGGGTCACCGTGGATGCGGAGTCCTCGATGGCCCGTGCGATGCCGAAGTCCATGACCTTCACCGAGCCGGTGGAGGTCAGCATGATGTTTCCGGGCTTGATGTCGCGGTGGACGATGCCCACCCGGTGGGAGTACTCCAGGGCGTCCAGGACTCCGGAGACGATCTCCACCGCCTCCGGGATCGGGACGGCCTCGCCCTCGCTGAGGAGCTCGCGCACGGTGTGCCCCTCGACGTATTCCATGACGATGTAGGGGACGGTCCGGCTGGCGCCGCCGGGTTGAAGGAGCTCCTCCTCGCCGGAGTCGTAGACGGCGACGACGGCGGGGTGGTTGAGTGCCGCCGCAGACTGGGCCTCCCGACGGAAACGGGCCTGGAAGGTGGGGTCGCCGGCGATGTCCGAACGCAGCAGCTTGATGGCCACGACCCGCGACAGGCGGGTGTCGTAGCCGAGGTGCACCTCTGCCATACCACCACGTCCGATGAGGTCGCGGATCTCGTAACGGCCCGCGAGGACCTGGGGGAACTGACTGGTCACAGTACCTCCTTGACAGGGATGCTCAGCATCAAGGCTGGCACGACCTGATGCGCATGGGCAAGCGTACCTGTGCTGTGCAGGGTGATGAGCGAGAGCGCCGGGATGAGGGCCCTGAGCGTCAGCAGGTTGAGGCCGAGGAAGGAGCGTCCCGAGGCGTGCCGGGCGGTGCGCGACGGCGTCGGCTCCTCGGCCGCGTGCCGGCCGGGACGTACGGCGGCGGGCCGGGGCAGCTCGCGGGTCTGCGGGCCGCGGCGGCCAGTGGACTCCCAGCTGAGTGCCTCACGGGGATCCCAGGCGTCCGTGGGCAGGTTCACCACCGCCCGGTCCAGCGCGCGGGCCACCTCGCGGGCGGAGTGCGGCCGGTCTGCGGGCTTCTTGGCGAGCAGCTTGAGGATGATGGCCTGGACCTGGGGCGGAACGGCGTCGGGGAGGGCGGGCACCTCCTCGTTGACATGCGCGAAGGCGATATCGACCTGGGTGGCTCCGCTGAAGGGGCGCCGCCCCACCAGGGCCTCGTAGGCGATGATGCCCAGTCCGTAGAGGTCGCCGGCCGGGGTGGCCATGTTCCCCATGGCCTGCTCGGGGGCGAGGTACTGGGCGGTGCCCATCACCATGCCGGAGGCCGTCAGCGGGCGCTGGTTGATGCCGGTGGAGATGCCGAAGTCGGTGAGCTTGGCCAGGCCCTCGCGGTTGATGAGGATGTTGGAGGGCTTGACGTCGCGGTGGACGACGCCGGAGTCGTGGACGACCTGGAGGGCCCGGGCCACCTGGGCCAGGATCGGCAGGATCTCGGCGGGGGACAAGGTGCCCTTCTCGGCGATGATGTCGGACAGGGCGCGGCCCTGGACGAGCTCCATGATGAGCCAGCCGGTGCCGTCCTTCTCACCGGAGTCCAGGACGACGGCGAGGTTGGGGTGACGCAGACCCTGAGAGTTCTTGGCCTCCGCGCGCAGACGGGACAGGAAGATCTCGTCCCCGGTCAGCTCGGGACGCAGGATCTTGGCCGCCACCGCCCGACCCGAGCGCAGGTCGGTGGCACGCCACACCTGCCCCATGCCACCCAGGGCGATCTGCTCCACGAGCTCGTAGCGGCCCTGGAGCTGGAGTCCTGCGACTGGCTTCACTGGTCCACCGCCGCATCGATGACCTGAGCCGCGATGGGGCCGGCGATCTTGCCGCCGGTGGCGCCGTCCTCGGTCTCGGCATTGCCGTCGAGCACGACGGCGAGCGCGATCTGGGGCTTGTTGATGTCTGTTCCGGCGAAGCCCACGAACCAGGTGGTGGGGCCGCTGTCCGTACCGGTCTCCGCGGTACCGGTCTTGCCGGCCACCTGGACCCCGGCGACCTGGGCGCTGGTGCCCGTGCCCTCGGCGACGGCGGTCTGCATGAGGGAGGACAGGGAGGAGGCGGTCGCCGAGTCGATCGGGGTGCGGGCCACCTTCGTGGAGGTGGAGCTGACCTCGTTGAGGTCGGGGTCCAGGATGCGCGAGACCAGGTAGGGGGTCATCTGCTCGCCGTCGTTGGCCACGGTGGCCGCCACCGTCGCCATCATGAGCGGGGTCGCCTGCACGGAGGCCTGGCCGATGCCCGCCATGGCCGTCTGCGCCTGGGAGTCGTTGTCCGGGAAGACCGAGGGGGTGACCTTCAGCGGAATGGACAGGTCCGAGCCGAAGCCCCAGTTACTGGCCTCCTTGGACAGCTCCTTCTCACCGACGTCCATCGCCAGCCGGGCGAAGGGGGTGTTGCAGGACTCGGCGAAGGCGTGGGAGAAGCTCGTCCGGCCACCGCCGCAGGACTCCCCGCCGTAGTTCTCCAGGGAGTGGCTGGTACCCGGCAGGGTGATGGTGTCGGGGGCGTCGACCTCGGACTCCGTCGTGATCTTGCCGGTGCGCAGCGCCGCCGCCGTGGTGATGATCTTGAAGGTCGATCCCGGCGGGTAGCGGTTGCCGGCGATGGCCCGGTTGTCCAGTGGCCGGGAGGAGTCCTCGCTGAGGGCCTTGCTCGCCTCGATGGCGGCATTGGCATCCTGGGAGGCGAACGCCGAGGGGTCGTAGGAGGGCGAGGAGACCAGGGCGAGGATGGCCCCGGTGCTGGGATCCAGAGCGACGACGGCGCCCTCACGGTTGCCCAGGGCCTCGTAGGCCGCCTGCTGGATCTCGGGGTTGATGGTCAGCTCAACGGCCCCGCCCTTCTGCGATCCGCCGGTCACCAGGGTCTTGATCCGCGAGGAGAACAAGGAGGGGTCGTCCCCGTTGAGCACGGAGTTCTCCTCCCGCTCCAGACCTGTCATCGAGGCGAAGGCGGGCGAGAAGTAACCGGTCACCGGGGCGTAGAGCGGACCATTGGCGTAGACGCGCTGGTAGTTCTGGGAGCCCTGGCCGTCGTCGGACTTCTGGGTGCTGGCGATGGTGGTGCCGCCGGCCAGCAGGATCGGGCCGCGGTCGGTCCCGAACTCCCGGCTGACGGTGCGCGAGTTGCGTGCGTCGGAGGTGAGGGCTCCGTTGGCGGACAGTGGTTCCCAGATGGCGGGGCGAGCCAGGCCCTGGACGCTGGTGACGGACAGGGCCAGAGCGGAGAACATGACCAGGACCAGGAAGGCGACCTGCCGGATCTGTCGGTTCATGGCTGCTGCCTCCTGTCGCTGTCGTCACTGAAACCCGGGGCCCGCGATGAGCGCAGTGTCTCTCCGTCCGGTGCGGTGTGCGGCGGAGGCGGTGCCTCCTGGCTGACGAAGACCGTGGGGGTCGCGTCGTTCGTCGGGTTGCCGGGCGCCGCGGAGGGGGGCCCGTAGCCTCCGGCTTCGGGCTGACCGGCTCGCTGGTCGTCGACATAGCCGGCAGAGGCTGGAGAGGCGGCTTGGGAGGGGCTGCTGCCGACCGTCTCCTCGGCCGGCTCGTCTGCGCCGGCGTCCTGCACCCGACGACGCAGGGAGACCGGCAGCTCGGCCGTGTCGATGATCCGCGGTGCGTGGGTGGCCGGACGGCGGGCGGCGTCGGACAGGCGCAGCAGGAGGGCCAGGATGACCCAGTTGGCGAGGAGTGAGGAGCCGCCGTAGGCCAGGAAGGGCAGAGTGAGCCCGGTCAGCGGGATCAGCCGGGTGACGCCACCGATGACCACGAAGATCTGCAGGGCGATGGCGAAGGACAGGCCCACTGCCAGGAGCTTGCCGAAGCCGTCGCGCAGGGAGACGGCAGTACGCAGCCCCCTCTGGATGAGGACGAGGTAGAGCATGAGGATGGCCAGCGTGCCGGTCAGGCCCAGCTCCTCACCCAGCGAGGCGAAGATGAAGTCGGAGTTGGCGAAGGTGACGAGAGTCGGTGACCCCTTGCCCCATCCGGCCCCCATGAGTCCGCCGGTGGACATGCCGAACATGCCCGTCAGCAGCTGCCAGGAGCCGCCGGCGGCGTTGTAGACGGCGTTGTCGGTGGCGTGGAGCCAGCCGTTGATGCGCTGCTGGACGTGATGGAGGTGCGTGGCCGCGAACCAGGCCGCCGGGAGGAACAGGGCCGCTCCGATGAGCAGCCAGGAGGGGCGGTCGGTGGCCACGTACAGGACGACGACGAACAGGCCGAACAGCAGGACCGAGGAGCCCAGGTCCTTCTGGAGGACCAGGACGCAGATGCTCACGCCCCACACGATGAACAGGGGGCCCAGGTGGCGGGCGCGCGGCAGGCTCATCCACAGCACCTTGCGGCCCGCCAGAGCCAGGTTGTCCCGGTTGGCCACCAGGTAGGAGGCGAAGAAGACCGCCAGCAGCACCTTGGAGAGCTCGGCCGGCTGGAAGCTCATGGGGCCGATCCGGATCCAGATGCGGGCGCCGTTGATGCTCTGACCGATGAAGGGCAGGAAGGGCAGGACGAGGAAGACCAGGCCGGACCACATGGCCCAACGGTCCCAGCGCCTCAGGCGCCGGTAGTCGCGCAGCAGGAAGAGCACGGCGCAGAAGAGGATGACACCCAGCAGCGTCCAGATCAGCTGCTTGGCGCCGACGTAGAACTGCCACTGCTCGTTGACCTCGTAGGCCAGGTCCAGGCGCTGGATCATGGCCAGGCCGATCCCATTGAGCGCCACCGCTGCCGGCAGGAGGACCGGGTCGGCCCAGGGGGCGGTGTAGCGCACCCACAGGTGCATGAGGACGGTCAGGCCGAGGAAGGCGCCTCCCAGCATGACGGTCTGCGCGGGGGAGGAGCCGGTGCGGTTGAGCGCGGTGAGCACGAAGCCGCCCAGGCCGAGGACCAGGGCCACGCCGAGCAGCGCCGCCTCCGCCCACCGGCCCGAGTGCCTCGCGGTGCCGGCGGGTTGGATCGTCGCTACGCCTGCGGGGGCGCCCATGGGGCCTGGAGCAGCAGTCATCTCAGCCCTCCTGCTCGGCCTGATCGGGCTGAGCCGGTTGAGCAGGCGTCTTCGATGAGGGAGTGGACGTCGGTTTCGGAGATGCGGAGGGGGAGGGCGTGGCCGTTGAGTCCGATGAGCCTTGCGGGGAGCGGGCCGGCTTGAGGTAGGAGCGGACGGTCTTGTCGACGTAGGTCTGCGCCTCGCTCATCGACTTCTGGGTGACGGTGGCCTCCAGGCGCTCGCGAATGTTGTTGTCGAGCTTCTCCACCGGCAGGTCCGCGTAGGTCTTGACCGAGTGGCTGAGCTTGAGGGGGCCGATCGACTGCGGGATCCCCTGGTAGATGGCGACCTGGCCGTCATAGGTGGAGACGTAGTAGCGGGTCTGGGTCCAGCGGTAGAACAGGGCGCTGGCGCCGACGAGCGTGGCGAGCAGGACGATGCTGCCCACGAGGACCCGACGGCGGTGACGGCGCCGGGCCTTCTGCTGGGTGGCGGCCTCGACGGCAATGGCCTCGTCGACGTCGGAGGAGTCCTTCTTGGAGGTGGAGTCGGGCCGTTCCTCCAGGGTGGCCATGAGGGCCGCGGCCTTGGCGGCGGGGCTGGCCTCCTCGGAGTCCTTGGTCCCCGCCTCGCCGTCGGCCTTGCGGTTGGCGGCCGCCGCACGCTCCTGGGCCAGGCGCTCGGTGGCGGCACTGCCCACGACCTGCGGGACGGTCTGCGGCTCGGGATCGTCCTTGACGACGTCGAAGACGACGGCGGTCACGTTGTCCGGTCCACCGGCGCGCAGGGCCAGGTCGACGAGCTGGTCGGCGGCCTGACCCGGGTCGGCGACGCCGGCCAGGACCTCGCCGATGGTCTCGGCGGTCACCGGGCCGCTCAGGCCGTCGGAGCACAGCAGCCAGCGGTCGCCGGGAACCGCCTCGCGAATCGACTCGTCGAGCTGGACCTCTCCCTCGGTATCGCCCAGGACGCGCAGGAGTACCGAGCGCTGGGGGTGCTGGCGGGCCTGGTCGCGGGTGAGACGCCCGGTCTCGACGAGGTACTCCACGAAGGTGTGGTCGGTGGTGACCTGGGTGAGGGTGCCGTCGCGCAGCATGTAGGCGCGCGAGTCGCCCACGTGGACCATGGCGAGCTTGTTGCCGCTGCGCATGACGCCGATGCAGGTGGTGCCCAGACCGGCGAGGTCGGGGTCCTGGGAGGACAGGGTGACGAGCTCGGTGTGGGCGGCCTGGACGGCGTCGCGCATGAGGCCCAGCAGCTCGCCGGCCTGGTGGGAGTCGGCGTCCAGGGGCATGAGGTGCTCGATGGCGACCGCTGAGGCGATGTCTCCGCCCGCGGGCCCGCCCATCCCGTCGCACAGGAGGCACAGGTGGGGGCCGGCGTAGCCCGAGTCCTGGTTGGACTGGCGGACCAGGCCGACGTCGGAGCGCGCGGCGAAGCGCAGGGAGATGGTCATGAGCGCAGCTCCAGCGTCGTTTGGCCGATTCTGACAGGAATGTTCATGGGGAGCTCCACGGCGCCGTGCACGGGGCGGCCGTCCATCATAGTTCCGTTGGTAGAGCCGAGATCCTCCAGCCACCAGGCGCCGTCCTTGGGGAAGACGCGGGCGTGGCGCGATGAGGCGTAGGAGTCGTCGAGGACCAGGGTGCAGGAGGGTGAGCGGCCGATGATGATCGACGAGGGGCTCAGGGGCACGGTCGAGCCGGCCAGGGGGCCCTCGGTGATGACCAGACGCGTGGCGCTACGCCGTCGGCCCCGTGGGGGAGGACCCGCCGGCTGTTCGGGAGCACCCGCGGAGCGCCGACGCGCAGGGGATGCGGTGGGGGAATCGGCCATGTCGCGTCGCATGACGCGCACGATGAGGTACAGGAAAAACCACAGCAGGACCAGGTAGCCCAGCCGTAGGATCGTGAAGGCGAGTGCGCTCACCCGTTGACTCCGCTGTTCTGGGTGCCGTCCCAGAACAGAATCTGGGTGCGGCCGATGGTGAGGGTATTGCCGTCCACGAGTGTGACGGCGTCGACGCGTTGGCCCTCGACGAAGGTGCCATTGGTGGAGCCGAGGTCGCTGGCGATCGCGTTGCCGTGCGTCAGACGGATTTCTAGGTGACGCCGTGAGACGCCGGAGTCGTCGACGATGATGTCCGCCTCCGAGCCGCGTCCGATAACGGTGACCGGGCCGGTGAGGAGGTAGCGCTGGCCGTTGATGTCGACGATCGGGTGTGCCGGGGAAGCGGTGGCCGAGGCAGCCGGGGCGGCGGCGCCGCGCCGCGTGGAGGACTCGACCTCGATGGCCGGGGCGTTGGGGGTGTTGTTGACGAGGAAGGAGACCTCCACCGGGCCGACGAAGGAGTAGCCCTGGTCGGCGGCGTGGGAGGTGGCGACCTCCTCCATCTGACGCACCATCTCGTCCTGACCCCAGGCCGTGATGCGTTCGATGCTCGGTGGGGTGAGGTGGATGCGGAAGATGTTGGGGACCACTGAACGGTCGCGCGCGAAGGACGCGGCGCGCTTGTCCATGGTCTCGCGGAGCTTCGAGGCGATCTCGA
>ERZ773077.1210-NODE-1210-length-18068-cov-21.650697_pt1 | contig 18068 bp, 16 predicted proteins | sample MGYA00580612_ERZ773077 | MGnify/ENA primary metagenome ERZ773077 (study PRJEB29015, sample SAMEA2737971) | human oral metagenome | biome: human oral; feature: human-associated habitat; material: dental | place: China | collected 2021 ...
TTTTTATTTCTCCTAGTTTCTATTTCAATCAATTCAGTGGAAATTTTCCAAAACGTGTTAAACAAGCGTATTCCTCAGCAGAGATTTCTTTCATAATCTCATTTGGGCATCCCCAGCAGCTGAAGCCTTCTTGCATTGCCTTAGAAAGATCGTCAGGGGAGATGATTTGTACCCTGGCAGGAAAAGGTTTTTCCAACTCCAACAACCAGCAAGACATTCCCTTGTAGATAACTTGCTTAGCCATAGTCACTCTCGGTTGTCAATACCAGACAGAATCCCAATCTGCTCCTGCAGATAGCTGTCGCCAGGGTATTTCTCCGTAATCTTTTCAAATATCTGACTTCTGACGATGTAGTCCGAGTACATGTGCAGCTTTTTCTCATAGTCTTCCAGAATCTTCTCCGTCCGCTTAATATTATCATAAACAGCCTGACGGCTAACACCAAACTCCTCAGAAATCTCCGCCAGACTGTAGTCGTCTGCATAGTAGAGCTCGATGTAGTTCATCTGCTTGTCGGTCAAAAGCGCTGCATAAAACTCAAAGAGAGCATTCATTCGGTTTGTTTTTTCAATTTCCATAAGAAACATTATACCAAAAAAGCATGATAAACTCTAGTCTGACAAGGGAAATAAACACACGAAATATGAGCTTGCAAAAGGTCAATCAGCTTTTTCTGCCGAGTGAAAGACAAATTAAAAACTCTTAGTGATAACCAAGAGTTTTGCAATAATTAATTGTTTTCCAAATAAAATTCAAAACGATCGCCGACATACTGGCTTTTTACATATTCAAAAGCTGTTCCGTCATCAAAATAAGAAATCTGAGTCAGTCCTAAGATGGCATGGCCGCGAGGAATATCGAGGTAATTGGCGATTTTTTCCTTAGCCAGCCGAGCATAAATAGTCTGCTGAGACTTGCCGATCTTATAGCCATGTTCCTGCAAGGTTTGGAAGAAATGACTAGTCACCTCTTCTTTTTTGAAATTCTTAATGAACTTCTCTGGAATTGAAGCCACCTCGTAGACCACCGGCAAATCGTCAGCGTAGCGAACCCGCTCCATCCGAATGACATTTTCCGTCTTGTGGATGCCTAGTTTCTCCACTTCCTGCTCACTCGGCAGAGTACGTCGATAAGAAATAAGCTGACTGGATGGCGTTTTGCCTTGTGCCTTCATGATTTCCGTGAAGCTTGTAGTGCCGCGCATTTTTTCCTGAACACGTGTGCTAGCTACGAAAGTTCCGCTACCGACTCGACGCTCTAGCACTCCCTCCTCAACCAAGAGTGTAATAGCCTGACGCAAGGTCATACGGCTGACTTTAAAAGTTTCGGCTAGATCTCGCTCGCTGGGCAGGCGCTCCCCGATCTCCCAAACGGCATCATCAATATCTTTCTTAATCTGATCATGAATTTTAATATATGCGGGTAACATGTCGGCTCTTCTTTCTTATTTGGTACCTTCCTTTATTTTAGTACCAAATACTTCAAATGTCAAACTAAATATTGAAGAGCGGAGGCTTTTCTCACGAAATCAGTTATTTTGTCAAAAAAGATCAACATTTTAAGAGCTTGTTTATTTGATTTTAGTCAGAGATGGCACTGGCGTCTATGGCAAGTCAGTCTAAACAAACGATAAAAACAAACTAAAGACTCATATTCGTTTTTTCATCACTCTTACTTTTTATTACCTTGGAAAAATTCCTTTTTTGTGATAAAATGAGGGGAAAAGATTACTTCTTTTAAGAAAGGGAACAGATGACAACTAGAACTGAATTGCAAGATATCGAAAAGATTATCGTGCTTGATTACGGCAGCCAGTACAACCAGCTGATTTCACGCCGCATTCGTGAAATCGGTGTTTTTTCTGAGCTCAAGAGCCACAAGATTACAGCTGACGAAGTCCGTGCTATCCAGCCTGTCGGGATTATCCTTTCCGGCGGTCCAAATTCTGTATATGAAGACGGCTCTTTTGATATTGATCCAGAAATTTTCGAGTTGGGAATCCCGATTTTGGGGATCTGCTATGGTATGCAGCTGTTAACTCACAAGCTAGGCGGCAAGGTTGTCCCTGCTGGTCATGCTGGAAATCGAGAATATGGTCAGTCGACTCTGTCACATACTGCTAATTCCAGCCTTTTCAACGGTACGCCTGAAAGCCAGTTAGTTCTTATGAGCCACGGAGATGCAGTAACAGAAATTCCTGCTGACTTTGTCCGTACTGGTACTTCTGCTGACTGTCCTTTTGCAGCCATTGAAAATCCAGCTAAGAAAATCTATGGCATTCAGTTCCACCCTGAGGTTCGTCATTCAGAGTTTGGTTATGATATCCTGCGCAACTTTGCTCTTAATATTTGTGGAGCCAAAGGCGACTGGTCTATGGATAACTTCATTGACATGGAAATTCAAAAAATCCGGCAAACCGTTGGTGACAAGAAGGTGCTGTTGGGACTTTCTGGTGGTGTAGACTCTTCTGTCGTCGGTGTTCTCTTGCAGAAAGCAATCGGCGATCAACTAATCTGTATCTTTGTGGATCATGGTCTTTTGCGTAAAGGCGAAGCAGATCAGGTCATGGATATGCTGGGCGGCAAATTTGGTTTGAATATTATTAAGGCTGACGCAGCTAAGCGTTTTCTTGATAAACTATCCGGCGTCTCAGACCCAGAGCAAAAACGTAAAATCATTGGAAACGAGTTTGTCTATGTCTTTGACGACGAAGCCAGCAAACTAAAAGATGTAAAATTCTTGGCTCAAGGAACTCTCTATACAGACGTTATCGAATCTGGTACCGACACTGCTCAGACTATCAAGTCCCACCATAACGTTGGTGGTCTGCCAGAAGACATGCAGTTTGAGCTGATTGAGCCACTGAACACGCTCTACAAGGACGAAGTGCGTGCTTTGGGTACAGAGCTTGGTATGCCTGATGAAATCGTCTGGCGCCAGCCATTCCCAGGACCAGGACTTGCTATTCGTGTTATGGGAGAAATCACTGAGGAAAAATTGGAAACTGTCCGCGAATCTGACGCAATTCTCCGTGAAGAAATCGCCAAAGCTGGTCTTGACCGCGACATCTGGCAATACTTTACTGTTAATACTGGAGTCCGATCTGTTGGTGTCATGGGTGACGGCCGGACTTACGACTACACAATTGCGATTCGTGCTATCACTTCTATTGATGGTATGACAGCTGACTTTGCCAAACTTCCTTGGGATGTTCTGCAAAAAATCTCTGTTCGTATCGTCAACGAAGTAGACCATGTCAACCGCATCGTCTACGATATCACCAGCAAACCACCTGCAACTGTAGAGTGGGAATAATATATAAGAGTAACTTAGGCTAAGAATCCTTGATTTAACAGCATTTTTGTTGTTATAAATGGTATTTAAATAATATAGATACATTTGGATTGTCGCCAAAGTGTCGCCAAAAGAAGCTCTTAATTTGAGCTTCTTTTATTTTTTTGAAAGGAAGCTAAAAACATGTCCAAAGGTAAAGCATTCGAATACGCTACTGCCGTTTCATTTTGTCAATATATAAATAACAATGGTGGTAGAGCTCAAATCATAAATGATAATAATTTCAAAAATGTTGAAAAAGATTTTTTAGAATTACATCCAGAAGAACAATTAGATTTAATAAATGCTGCAGTCGTTGGGTGTAGAGAGGTTTACAATTTAGAACCAATGTTGCAAAATACTAGCGATGTCATTAACATTAGTATTGCTCCTGATTCATATGGAATAACAGGCGATGTTAGAGATGTTATTTTATGGAATGATAATTTTGAAATTGGTATTTCATGTAAGCATAATCATACAGCCCTAAAACATCAAAGATTATCTAACAAAATCGATTTCGGACAGATATGGGCAGGATATCCAGTTTCTCAAACTTACTGGCAATCTATTAATCCGATTTTTACAATGCTAACTAATTTTAAAGAGAATGGAGTTAATTGGAGAGATTTACCAAGCTATGGAGTAAGTAAAGAAAATGATGTATACGTACCTTTACTAACTAATTTTTTAAATGAATTCAACTCACTTGATAGAACCTACCCAGATTTAGCTCCAAAATTCATGGAATATTTAGCTGGTCGTAAAGATTTTTATAAATTTGTGATGGATGAGAGACATCGCAACTTAACCATTTATGCATATAATCTACATGGTAATTTAGGATTTGGAAGTGGATTAGTACCTATTATTTTACTCCCAACAAGATTCATCAATAAATCTTGGAAAGTCAATAATGATGGTAGAACAAGTAATAATACTTTGATTATAGAAATGGATAATAACTGGACTGTCGCACTTAGGTTACATTCCGCTTCATCTAAAGTAGAAACCAGCTTAAAGTTTGATAGTCAACCAATTACTATACCTGATAATTTTTTAACTATTTCTATTCCATATTAAATACTGGCCTTTTACAAAGATTTTTGTTATGATGATAATAACACAAAAGGAAGAGAGACAAAAAGTTGAAAACCACAACAATTAAAGATGAGACTAAACGTTCTAGAGGAAAATTCAAACCAGCTCCTAATTTATCAGCTGATGAAGTTAAAAATGTTTTATATCATAAAATTGAAGAGGAAACCAATAAAATAATTGAGGATTCTTCTGACCATGAGTTGATTCAAAATGCTGATTATCAAGGAAATAAGATAAATGTTGTTTCACTATTTTCTGGAGCTGGTGGTCTAGATTTGGGAACAGAATTAGCTGGTCTTGCTTCAGTCGTAGGATTACAAAAAGCTTTAGAAATTTTTGAAGATAAAAAAGAGTTTTCAAAACAAAGGCATAAAAGTATTTTTCATACAATATATACTAACGATATGTTTGTTGAAGCAAACGAAACTTATAAGAAAAATTTTCCTCCTAACATAATTCAACACCAAAAAGATATTAGGAAAGTTGCTCATTTTCCAAATAATGAATTAACTGTGGGGGGGTTCCCATGCCCAGGATTCAGCGAAGCTGGACCACGATTAATTGATGATGAACGAAATTTTCTCTATATACATTTTATACGTGAGCTTATGCAGACCCAGCCAGCATTTTTCGTTGCAGAAAATGTAAAAGGTATGATGACGCTTGGAAAAGGCGAAGTATTAAAACAGATTATCGAAGATTTTTCAAGTGCTGGCTACACGGTTACTGCTCATCTAGTTAACGCTAGAGATTACGGAGTACCACAATCACGTGAACGTGTGTTTTTAGTTGGTGTCCATAAAGAAAAAATAGAAAAAAAGTATGGCTATCGCTATGAATTACCTACACCTACTCATGGAGATAGCACAGAAATTGATTTATTAGCAGAAAAGCAACCGTGGGTAAGTTTGCGTGATGCTATCGGTGATTTAGAAAATAATCCTGGTGAATATTTCGAGGGTTCATACAGTACAATTTATATGTCTCGTAATAGGAAAAAATCTTGGGACGAGCAAAGTTTCACTATTCAGGCAAGCGGTCGACAAGCTCCACAACACCCTGCTGGAGAAGCTATGACTAAGTATAAAGATGAGAATAATCATACTCGTTGGAAATTTAATGGAGATAAAAATAGACGACTCTCTATTAAAGAAATTTCTAGAATTCAAACATTTCCAGATTGGTTTGAATTTAGTTCTGGTTCTCCTATCGGAAAATCTGGTAAAGAAATTTCTAAAAATGCTCAAATTGATAAAATATACAAGCAAGTTGGCAATGCTGTTCCCGTATTACTTGCGAGAGCAATTATTCAGCCAATTGCAGATTTTTTATATAGCCATTATCTAAAATAAAAGAGGCTGAGCAAAAAGCTTTGAAATCAGAAAAACGCATAGTATCAGGTATTGAACAACCTTGATATTATGCGTTTTATTGTGAGAAGACTTACTTCATTTTCTCCTGAAATTGATTCTTTTATATAGCCTCTTTTATGTTGGAAAGAGTATTGAGTCGTATTCTATCAAAAATTGTATCAATTTTTCTCGTTCATACCTAGTAGTCTGCAAATCATTGCAAAAAAGCTCTTTATTTGATTCTAATAATTGATTGATATTGAGATGAAACTTTGTTTCGCTATTGAATGTATTCAAAATATCAACTATTGTAGATTGAAAATTTTTATAGAAGTACTTTGGAAACCTAGAAAAGAATTTCCCCTCCTCAATTTCATATAAATAATTGTAAAGTTCCTTTATAAACTTTTCTTCTACTTCATTATATATATATTCCAAGCAAATTTTTATTTCTGTAATTATTAGACTGTCTATATTGGAGAAAAATTCCAGATTTCCAACAGAAACAATTTCGTTAATGATTTTTTCATCATCTCGAAAAGTATTCAAGAGTGAATAAGTTCCAAATATATTTAATTTATCTTTTAGTATTTCTATAACTCTATTACTTCTGTTTTTCTCTAAAATTCCGTAGTCTAGTAAAATCATGAAAAAAAATATAAAGCCGTTTTCTTTGATTTCTTCAATTGAACCCCAAACTAAATTTTGAGATTTGATATTAAATTCTTCACAAAATTTATATAAATGTGCAGGCCTGATACCATATTGCAATGGCTTATTCTTTTCGATAGGAAAAATATTACTTTTTATATCATACTCAAATTTGATAAAGTTATAAATTTGAGAAGAAGCACCATTTGATGTAGAGAATGAATAATTACTATCATCGTCCTCTTTATTTTTAATGATATTTGCCATTCTGTTAGCGCATAAGCGCATTAAAAAATGAAAAAAGCGTTCCTGTGTGTCCATCTTCCTTCTCCTTGCGATAGGTCGTTTTTTAATAGCTGTTTCCCCAGAAACACCCGATATACCTATGAGTAAACGACCTAGAAATTATTGATAAAAACTAAGATAATTATAACATAAACTACTGCTTGAATTCAGTAGTAAAAATAGAAAGGAGGTCAAGCATATGGATATGAATAAGCGTGATTTATCAATTCGAGCATATCTTATCGAAGCCAAATACTATTTGGGCGAAGACAATCAGAAAAGAGCGCTGGAATATATTGAAGATGCACAAGCAATTTTGGAACGAAGAAAAATAGGCGATTTCGAAGATGATTACTTAAAAAACAAAAATATATAGGAGGAAAAAGAAATGGCAAAAACTAATTGGAATAGAAGTCTAGCTGAGGTTTTAAAGCATGAGAGTCAAACCATTACTTTGGTGAGCGAAAATACCGGAAATGAATATATAACAGATGTTATACCAACTTTGAATGTGCTTTCTGTAGGCTCTTGTGAAGAAGTCGAAGGAGGTTTTAAATATTCTGTTGTTGATACCACTAATGACCTTGAATATTCTATAAAATCCCCAAATAATGTTTCTGTAAGATTTGGAACAATTCTTCAATTTAAGAATGTAAGAGGTGGAGCAACTTCAAACGGTATCGGTTGGTTTAAATCTGATTCTGTTGTTGTGGTAAAAAGGAATGAAACGTAAATATAGGCGTATTATCACAAATACAGATAGCAAACATCAAGCATATTACTATTCAGCAATATGCTTTTGCTTACTACTTGTAGTTTGCATAGTCATTGAAATAATTAATCTTCTTCCGTTTGAAGTTGTTCAAAAATTTTTATATTTGCCTCGAGTTATTCTACACATAACAAGCATATCTATGCTATTTACTTTTATGTATTGTTGGTCATTACAGGAAAAAGTTTCAGTTATTTCAATACCAACGATGTCTAGTAAATCCAAAAAGATGTCGAGAAAACTAAAGAGATTATTCAATGACAAGCAGATAACAGACGTTCTAAAGCTCTCAAACTCTACAAGATACGGAGAGGAAATGCCTGAAATCCATGTCTGGATAGATGATGGTTTGTCAGAAGGGTTCATAGCAATTGAAAATATTGCTAACTGGGAACGTGCTGACCGTGAGAAGTTTGAACAACGGGTTTCTGGGATATTATCAGGTAAATACCAACGTTTCGCTGTTGTTAACTCCGAACTAACCACAGCAGACAGCTACATCCTCTTCTACTATGAAGATACTCTTACATCACAAAGGTTATTGATTAAAAGTAAAGAATCACTACATGAGTTGATACACGAAAATAAACATGCTATACGCCTGTCTAAAGACCTTATTTGGTATTCCGATAATGTACCACATTTGAGTGTCATTGCTCGCACTAGAGCAGGGAAATCCGTACTTGCTGGTCGTTATATGGCTCGTTTAATGTTGTTACAAGGTTGGGTTGTCGAATATAATTCTGCTAAGTATGATAGATACGTTAAAGAGTTTGATGGTCAATCAGACTCTTTAAAAATAGTAGAACGTGCTGAATACTGGTGTACCGTGATGGATGAACGACTAGCCAAAATAAATGAGGCTGATAAAGAGAAATACCTTGAAATGGAACACATGCCTGACATCGGACTGTTCTTTGATGAGCTAGGGAATCTAAATGCTTCTCTTGAATCTCTTGATAAGACTGACAAAAGCTTAAAAATCACTTCTCGCTGGTATACTGCGATTAACCGTTTATCTGCTACTGGTGGCTCTGCTGGTATTCATATCATTGCTATTAGCCAGTTTGCAACAAGAGAAGGATTTTTACCCTCCCTAGCCCGTGTAAATTGCTCTGATGCTGTAATCATGTTAGGCGGTGCTGCCGATTCTGCCGAGGAACGCAAGTATCTCATGTCAGGTTTCGCTGACATGCCGAAGCGTAGCTATGGAAAAGGTCAGGGAATCGCTCGTATTCTTGGTTCTGGTCGAAAGTGGGAGGTACCACACTTTTATGAGGCACCGTGGTTTGAGGACTAGATTATACAAAATCCATTTATGTTCCAACTAGAGAAATCTGTTGGTTCAAGAAATGGATTCATGACGAAACCGACGAGTCAGAAGGTCGGTCAACTCGAAGAGTTGAATAAACAATAATTCTAACTATTTCTACGCCTGCACGGCACTGGGCTTGTCAAGTGCCGTGCATAGAAAAATATAGATAGTTCAAGGATTTGAGATATATTTCTAATTTAAAATTCTTAATATATCGTATGAATAGTTAAAGGAATAATTAAATTTATATATGAAAAAAGAAGCAATACTTACAGCAATTATGCTAGTTCAACAATTAAAAAAAGATTATTGGTTATCTTCAGAGTATCACCCACCTCTCCAACAAGCAATAAAAGGGAACTGTCGCCCATTACTAGAAAAAATTATTGAAAAGCTGGAAGAACAAAATATTCTAGTTAAAGAAGCTTATATTATTAAACATGACCAAGACGAAGTATCTGTTTGGAACTCTGAACAGATGAAAACTATTATTGAAACGAAAGCAGAGCATGTCCACGTACTGTTGAAATTTGAGAAGGGAGCTTCATTAAGTAAGATTGCTTTAGCAACTAATGTGGAATCACAATACTTTGAAAAACTAAAATCAGGTCGATATGGGTATGATAACTGTTTAGCTTATTTAGTACACGCCAAAGATGAAACAAAACATCAGTATTCCCCAGAGGAAGTATTTACAGTTCGAGGGGAGGAATATAAAAGTCTTTATCATCGTAGCATGGAAACATGGATAAAAGGTAGAGCAACTAAAAAGGCTAAAGAAACTAATCTAAGTATTGATTGGTTGATTGAACAAATATTAGATGGGAAAATTACAAAAAGTAATATCTTGCTAACAAATAAATATTATGCTATTTATGGACAACATAAACGAAAAATAAACGAGGCTTTAGAAACTGCTGGGGAACGTAAAAGTTACCGTACAATAGCAGAGTTGGAAGCAGGTAAATTTAAAAAAACTATCCTTTATATCCATGCAGTGAGTGGAGCAGGAAAAACACGGTATGGTAAGAAATTGATACACTTATTCCAAGATACCGCACTAAGTTTTGGAGAAACATGGGATTTTTGCGTAACAGCATCTACTAATGCTTTTGATGAATATAACGGTCAAGAAATTTTGTTTCTTGATGATGTTAAAGGAAATAGTTTAACTGTATCAGATTGGTTAAAACTACTAGACCCTTATATGATTAGTCCAATTTCGGCACGTTACCATAATAAAATGGGGTCAGCAAAAGTTATCATCATTACTAATACTAAAGAGCCGATTTCATTTTTTGAAAAATCAAAAGGAAGTCTAGGAGAAGATTTAGGGCAGTTTGTAAGAAGGATTGATTACTTAGTGGAAATAAAAGATAACTTCCACTTGTCTATACCACTAAAGCAAAAATACCAACCTCAAATACTCAACCATGATTATTATGATAATCCTCAATATTCCTATGATTTTTCAAAAATGGGAGAATATTCTATGGATACTGCCACTGATGAAATTGTAAAAAAATTAATTCATAATTTACAATGGAAAAAACAAAATGAGTTATCTCCGAACCCGAGTAATTTACTGAAGACAACCTAAAAAACACCCAAAATAATTATAACTACTATTATCTCAAAACACCAAGAAACGAATAGGAGGTAAATATATGACTAAAAATACTACTGTAGACTATAAAAAAATTATGGAATTAGGTTTTACTAAATCGATAGCTCAACAAACAATTAGACAAGCAAAGCAAAAAATGGTACAACAGGGATATACCATTTATTCAAATAGACGACTTGGTTCTGTACCTATCAGTGCTGTTGAAGAAATTCTTGGCTTTAAGTTACCATAAAATAAAGAGAGGTAACTTATGTCAAAAACAAATTTTCCAGATGTTTATACTGATGAAAGGGGGCAATATTTCTATTCTTTAAGTTTAGGAAACGATAAAATAACTGGTAAACGTATTCGTAAAAAAGGGCGTTTTGATTCCAAAGGTAAGAAATTTTCAACTGCTAAAGAGGCTTACTGCGAAGCGATTAGAATAAAAAATGACTATTTACAGTCAAATGGATATTCTAATTATGATATGACTTATGAGCAATTCATGAACAGTACTTACTTACCATATTATCAATCAGAAGTTAGTGACCACACATATTCGACAAGACAACCAGCATTAAAACTATTAATGAACCGTTTTGGTAAAAAGAAACTAATAGAAATTTCTGTGAGAGATGTGCAAAATTTTAGAACTTGGTTACTCTCAAAAAAAGGTGGAAACTATTCTCAAGCTTATGCAAGTTTAACTTTTGGTACTTTTAGAAAATCTCTAGATTTTGCCGTTAGTATGCAATATTTAGATACCAATATTTCAATGAAGGTAAAGGCTATCCCAAAAGGAAAATCCGTCGTAGAATTTTGGACAAAACAAGATTTTGAGGAAGTTATTAGTCATATTTGCATAGATGATTTTTATGAACACTTGTGCTTCGTTCTATTATGGATTTACTTCTGTACTGGTGTCCGTGTAAACGAGGGTACTGCCTTGTGGTGGAATAATGTTGACTTTGAGAAAAAAGAACTTAGGATTGGTCATATGATGGTTATGAAGAGTAAGACAGATTGGATTAGACAAAACCATACAAAAACTGAATCTGGTTTGCGAATAATATCGCTAGATGATGACACTATTCAAATACTAAAAACTTGGAAAAAAAGACAATCAAAACTGGGTAAAATAAATTTCATTCTTAGTTATGATGGTAATCCAATGTTGAAATCTACTATTTCAAGAATTATCAAACGCTTCGCAAACTTAGCTAAAGTACCTATGATTCAAGCTAAAGGATTAAGGCATTCTCATGCATCATATCTAATTAACGAACTTAATGCATCGGTATTAATCGTATCTAAACGACTTGGACATTCTAGTCCTGAAATCACACTTCGCCACTACGCTCATATGTGGAGTGGAGTTGACAAAGAAATGGCTGATAATATGACTGGCTTAATTAGTATCAGTCACGCTCCGAAAAGCCTAGTACATTTTAATGGCAACCAGTCATTATCTAAAATGACACCAAAATTGTCGCCAAAAAAATAAAGATTAGCTAAAAACACTGTTATATTAACGATTACAAGCACTTCTATAGTCGTTGAGTGGGAGTAAGAAATAAATCTAATTTGAAATATTAAAAGTAAAAATCCTCCACTAGAACGCTTCTGATGGAGGATTTAACATATTAAGAAATAACAAACAAGGCTGGGACTAACATGTCCCAGCCTTGTTTTACATAGTCTTAGAATTAACCGCCAAACAATCCTTTAAAGAAGTTGACGATGGCATTCCAGATATTAGAAAAGAAATTACCACCTTCTTGAAGGAGGCCGTTTGCATCAAAGTTGAGGTTAATATTGTTAAAAGTATCCCCTGCCTTTGAAACAATGCTGTCTTTCAAGTCACTAAGTGTCTTTGTAAAGTCAGAATCCGTAATGACTCCACTGTTTGAAAGATTGATAGCAAAATTAACGATGAGGTTGATTTGGTCGCTAGTTACTGACTGAGTCAGTCCATAGTTTTTCAAGGTTTCTTCAACAATCTTACGAACATCATCTGCTGTGAGATTGCTGTTGTTCTTCTTAGCATTGGCGATGGCCGCTTTGATATCTGCCAAAGCTACGTTGAGCTTGTCTGCGTCATAGCCTTCCTTACCTGTGTTTTCAGCATTGATACCAGAAAGGGCAGCCAGTTCTTCTTGTGCTAGATTCTTATTTTCCTGAGGAATGGTCGCGCCATTATCCTCCAGAGAGTAGTAAATCCCTGCCAAGGCGCTCTCACCTGTTACCGGAATCGGTGCTGCAACGGTAATCTGCGCGTGCTTGACACCCAGAGTAACAGCTGCATTGCGATACATATCTTCCGTAACCTTAGTGATATTTTGCGGAGTGACGATTTTTACTTCTAATGGCTTGTTGCCGCCTAACTTCTGGATTTTTACAGAAGAATAAAGCTGCAGGCTAGGGTCGTTGGCAACATCCATGATTTTTGAGTAGACTTCAGGCGTCATGGTTTTAAGCGGCTTGCTATCGCTGGATGAATTGTAGCCCAACATCTGCAAGGTCTGCTGTTTTTGGTTCTCATCTAAGGAGTAACCCAGCACATACTCTGGCTGCACGTATGTCTCATCAATGACTTTCTGAACATTTGAATCGGCAGCTGCGGTCGATACAGTAAACAGAGTAGCCAGCAAGGCTCCTGCTGTCATTAAAGTTTTTTTGAATTTCATATTTTTTCCTCTTTTCCTCCCGCTATAGTTTCCCAAATTCTATAGCTTTTTTATAGAGCAAACTTTTTATCTGAGTGCCTCGAATTTCTGTTTCTTGAGCTTGTGATTTTCGCTCCTTTTGATATTCAGAGTACTTCAGTTGAGTTGCTGCAATGATGGAGTTATTATTATCTCATCCATAAATGGCTCGAGATAATAGATACATTTTACAACATTTCTCAAAGAAGTTCAAAGAAAAAACAGTCGCTGGATTTGCTAGCCAGCAACTGCTCTTTTCTACTTTTTCCAGAGGAAGTCAATCAGCAATTCATCTACCTCTGGATTCTCATGCAATTGGCTGTGCTGAGCCAACTGACCTGTGATTTTCTTTTCCTGGTAAGATTTGGCATTCTCAACCAGGAGATATTTGAGACTGCGAGAAGAAATATTGAGGACAGAACCGTCGGATTCATTTTTAAAATCACCGTAAATGTTCAGAACATCTACTTGTTCTTGCGGGTAAACTTCTCGTAATCCCAGTAGTTTTTGATAAGTCTGGCTCATAGCACTAGGCTTGCCAGTTTGGTCATCTAAGATACTCAAATCTTCAGGTAAGTCCCTTCCTTGCAGACCATTAACATGGTTGGCAATATTGACCTGCTTTTGCAGCTCGGGCAGCTTTTCATCCTGACCGTTCTCCAGCATATAAAAGAGGACGGACATATTCCCCATCGAATGTCCTACTAGATTCATCTTATCAAATCCATAAGTCTCTTGTAACTTACGAATCACAGCTGCTGCATATTTGCCATCTTGAGCATAGTCGGCATTGCGGTTATCTTCGTAGTTTACCTTAATAATGGGATTGATAGCACCTTCCGGTATCTTTCCTAATAAGCTTACTTGCCCGTTTTTACTGACATTTGCTGTGATAATTGTCTGAGTGACTCCAGCCTTTTTGGCAGCCTCTGTCATATGATTTTCAGCATTAGAGCTGGATCCAAAACCATGGAAAAACAAGGTCGGAGTTGTTGACTGCACATAGTATTTTGTATTGAGGTTAGTGGCTTCTTTATGGTTGTAAAAAGCTGTTAGACCGGCAATTGTCACTAAAACCAGAATGAGGAGCTTAAAACCGAGTTTCTTGTTCATTTTTCATTCCTTTTTATGATAGATGTACAAAATTATATCATGTATCCATCGTGGTTACAAATATCCGGATTATTACTTCACCATCAAAAAAGAGGCTGGGACAAAAGTCCTAGCCTCTTTTTTGTCTTTGGATTGTCGAGCAAGACGCAGTGGTTGAGTGGGCTCTACTACGCTGATTTCATCAGCTTTTACAGCCCTACTCAACTGTGCGGAGGTGGGACGACGAAATCGAATTCTAACGAATTACCGATTTCTGTCCCACTCTCTAAAACCATTTTAAGAGGCGCATGATGTGCATGTTCATCTTGACCTGACGGGAATAATAATAATTTCCGCCGTTGATATAGAGCTCTGGACCGTGGAAAATTGAAATCAGGTTATAGTAGCCGTAGGTCTTGCCAGTTACATTTCCTAAGCTTGGCGCTACTACATCTTTGGAATATTTCTTAGCCAGGTCCAGCGTATTTTCACCACCGTTTTTAGCGACGTAGTCGATATAGGCCTGACCGAAATTATAGGCTTGTACTGCTGTCCAAACATCTACCTTTTTCTCGCTGGCTAACTCTAGGTTATCAGACAAGGTCTGAACTCCCTGGCGAATACTTTCTTTGTTGTCCGTGATGGCATTGATCTGACCAGTCGCGCTTTCACTGGACTGCATGACATCAGTATCTTTCCCCTTGGTTTCTGTATAAATCATGGCCAGTACCAATTCTTCATTGGCTGCTGTGTCCTGCTCGTCCAGCACTTCTCTGACCAAAGTCTGATACTTCATGACCTGTTTGACATCATGATGAACCTGATAAATCTTGCAGCCAGCAAAGAGCACAAAAAGGACTAAAATCAGTCTTCTTAAAAATTTAAACATTATTTATTTTGGATATCCTCGATGTTCTTAATCAAAATAGAATAGGTCCCATTATCGTTCTGGATAAATTCTACAGACTCTGCGTCCTGATAGATATTATTGGGAACGATGAGCTCAATTCCGTTTGAAAGGGAGAGTTTCTGATTTTCGAACTTTTTCTTCTGGCGGCTGCTGTCAATCTCATCAAACTTGACTGGTTCAGGAATAGCTTCCTTGACTTGGTCACTCTGATAAGTCTTCCCATTGGCTTTAATAGTCATATCATCCAGCATGAAGCGCATACCGTCATTTCCGACCAGCAAGTGCACATCAGAGTAGCCCAACTCACTAGCCTTGTCGACAATTCTCTTGAGCTGATCTAGCGAGAAGTATTTACGGCCTGCATCAATGGAAATAACCTTGTTCTTGGCTACTTTTTCACGTTCTGCTTGCTTGTCCAAAATCTTTTGATAAGCTTCTGTTGGTTTTAGATTTTCACGGGCTGCTTTTAGCTCAGCAACAGCCTGATTGATGGTGTCTTGTTGCGCGCGGCTCAGGTTTTCATCCAAGGCTCTAACCGCTTTTTCAGCTTCCTTGAGTCGAGCAATACTTTCCTCTGTATATTTATCTGCCAAGTCACTTGGAATAGCTTCTAACTCTGCAGCTACATCTTGATAATTGGCTGCAAAATATTCTGCATTGCGATCCGCAAAGCGACGCATCAATTTATAGAGTCGGGATGCAGAAAAACGAGCAGAAGGCTCATCAGCCCAAGCAGCTACCATGCCTCCCATAATCGGAATATCTGCCCCTTCTGATTTAGGCACGCTGGTAATTGGAGTAGATGCAATTCCTTTCAAACCTTGATCCAAATTGTACCAGCCTTGGCCATCCGCATTGCGTCCCAAGACATAATACCAAGCATCATTGGTATTCAAGATTTGGTGTCCTTTTTCAGACAAGAGCTTAGAAGAAGCTACATCATAGCCGCCCCAGCCACCAGTCCAGTAAGAAACAATAATATCCTTGTCGAACTCTCCGAAAGTTTGGTCAGAATTATAGTAAATACCGTCATTAAAGGCCATTGGCTTCAAGCTATGACTCTTAACAATTCTAGCTAGGTCATTGGCATAAGCGATGAATTTTTCATAGCCCTTTTCTGGATAACCTTCTCCTGGATAGTACTTGTCTGCCTGCAGAACCTGCCATCCCTTAGCATTGGTCGCATCATTGGCATACTCGTCCAAACCAATATTGAAAATGTCCGTTTTCCCTGCAAAATAGCCTGCATATTTGTCAATCAAAGCCTTGGTAAAATCAATAGCTGTCTGATTGTTTAGGTCAACTGTCCGTGCAGATTCCTTGCCAAAGTAGTTAAAGTTTGGATTTTTAATGCCCAACTCCTTCATAGCATGCAAGATAGCATCCATGTGACCAGGGCTATTGATGGTCGGAACGAGACCGATACCTTGCTTTTTAGCATAGTCAATCAAGTCCGTCATTTGAGCCTGCGTCAAGTGATTGCCATTTGGATCATTGTAATAAGCATTGGTTCCTTTTTCAATGGCTTTCTTGACATCCTCGCTGGCATAAGTTTTATCACCGACGGTCAAGGACATATCATCCAATTGGAAGCGTAGTCCATCATTCCCCACTAGCAAATGCATGTCCGTGAAGCCAAAACGTTTTGCCTTGTCTACGATTTCCTTCAGCTGCTCAGGGCTAAAATACTTACGGCCTGCATCAATCGAAACCATTTTCCGCATAGCCAGCTTTTCATCGACCTGACTAGCTTTCTCCGTTTTAGGAGTTTCACTAGGCAGGGTTGCCTTAGACTCATCAGAATTCGTAGAAGCACTTTCTGTTACAGTCACTGATTTTTCAGCGACTGTATCTAGTTTTGGCTCCTCTATTACTGGTTTTTCTGCTGGAGCCTCTGCTGCCATAGCTTGAGGCTTAACTTCCTCACTATTTTTAGCAACTGCTTCTGGCAAGGCTTTGCTACTAGCCTGGGCTTCCACAGGAGCAACTTCCTGCACCCCTTCTCCTGCACTGGCTACAGCCGGTCCTGTCATAGCTACAAGACTTGTAGGCTCTGCTTGTACCTCGTCAGCTGAAACAACTTGTCCTGCCAAACAAAAGCCGACCAGGACAGATGCTGCCCCGATTGAAAGTTTCCGAATAGAAAAACGTTGCTTTCTATTAAAGATCATCATAAAATCTCCTTTTAAAATGTTCCGCTTCTTTATGCAAGCGGTTTCTTTTTCTTCTATTATAGGGTATCCCCTACCTTTCATCAATATTGTCTCCACAAGATTCTATAGTTAAATGACAAATAGATTAAATCTAGAGCCATATTTTTATAAGGCAAATTGTTACTAAAACAGTTGTCAAAACAATCGAGCCATTTTGCTCTATTCATCTCGTTTGAAAGCCTGAGGCAAGCTAGATAAGCCACCAAAATCAAAAAAGAGAAGACTGAATAGTCTTCTCCAAGTTTTTGATTAAATTGTCCTGCCACCGCTGCCAAGAGAAAATTCTAGCTTCCTTTCAGGGCAAGAACATTTAACTTAATCTAAGATTAACGATTTGTCAAGCTTACTTTTCTAAACTGGACAAAAGCGCTAAATTATTGGTCTTCTTTTTTTCGTGTGAATAGAAGCCAGCTAGCAACGAGGGCTAAAAGTCCTGATACAGTAGCCAAAAGGCTAGTAGATGTAGCTGTCTTCGGAAGTTGAGCTGTCTTAGGAGCCTCTGCTTGCTCTGGTGAAGCTGTTGCCAAGCCTGATTCCTTAGAATGTGCCAGTGGTTCTTGCGCTTTCTGACCTCTTTCAGATTTTTCAGCTTCAACACTTGGTTTTATTTGACCTAGCTCTAGTTTTTCGACTTCATCACTTGGTTTTGTCTGACCTAACTCTGGTTTTTGTCCTTCAGTTGCTGGTTCATTTTCCCCTGCCGGCTGATTAGTTTCTGGTAACTGTGGC
>ERZ773077.1211-NODE-1211-length-18057-cov-10.343851_pt1 | contig 18057 bp, 12 predicted proteins | sample MGYA00580612_ERZ773077 | MGnify/ENA primary metagenome ERZ773077 (study PRJEB29015, sample SAMEA2737971) | human oral metagenome | biome: human oral; feature: human-associated habitat; material: dental | place: China | collected 2021 ...
GAGTCAACGCCCACCTCATCATTGAAGAACCCCCCATCCCCAACAACCCACCCCACCCGCAGCCATGGTCGTTCGTGATTCCAGTCAGTGCCGCGAGCGAAGCTGGTGTACGGGAGCTGGCTGGCCGATATGAGCAAGCGCTGGGCAGTATCGACCCCAAGGACTTGGCTGCGTTTGCTCTGACGGCTTGCCGCCGATCAGGGCTCCAGTTCCGTGCCGCGTCGGTGGGTTCATCAAAGGCGGAACTCTCGCAAGGCCTTGGACGAATCGCTCGGGCCGAGGCGCCAGTGCAGAAGGTGACTGGTACTCAGTCCTTGGTCCCGTCTGATGCTTATGAGGCAGCGTCGCTTGCCAACTCGTCGTCGTCGCCTCTTGCGTACGATCATCTGTTTGATGCCTCCACACCGACTATGCGCATACCGTCGTACCCCTTCGGAACAGAACGGTTCTGGATCGATAGTCATGCTGCTGCCAGCTTCGAACTCAAGGCGTCTGGTTATAGTCCGCGCTTGCATATTGACGAGGGTGTGGCCACTATTACTTGGACCGATGATGGTGCGAACCCGATGACGGTACTAGAGACAGCTTGGTTGACGATGCAAGACGTCGTTGCTAGCGGCCTGAAGCGTGTCCTGTGGGTCACGCCTGGAGCGAACCCCGATGACCCTTCATCGATCTGTCCCGCACTCTTCGCAGCCGCTCACCTTGCAACATGTGCGGGCTTGGAGAGCGGCATCGACGTACAGGTCAGGCACACATCCAACGCCCGAAGGGTCTCACAGGAGGGCGACAAGGATGCAGTCTCCATGGATCTGGTTGGCAAGCGCATTCTCGTTGTCGGGGCAACCGGAGGAGTCGGGGCAGAGCTTGTGATGGCGCTCCTCGAGCAGAAGGCGCGACCGGTGACGATTGGACGACGCCCGGCCCCTCCGTCGTCTCAGTTCCCTCACATCATCGCTGACGTGAGCAGCGTTTCTGCGGATGAGCTTTGTCGGTCTCTCGAGGAGATCGTCCCGGAATGTCGCATTGATGGCATCGTCCACGCCGCAGGCGGGGCTTCGTCTTTCGGTTCCATGGTTCGACGCACTTGGAACGAAGCGGCTGAGGTCCTCGGTCCCAAGGTCCTTGGGTCCGAGACTCTCATAAAGGTCGCCCGCCGCAAGGGTGCGAGCTTCGTCACGTTTATCTCATCACTAACGGGAAGTAATCCGTTACTGGCACGCGGGCTGTGCGACTACGCGGTAGCGAACGCCTACCAAGATGCACTTGCGATTGCGGCGAGGGGGGAGATGCCCCTCATCACCTCGCAGGCATGGCCTAGCTGGCGCGGCGCTGGTCTTGTAGCTTCGTCTGACGTCGAGTCGATTGACCCTGGCGAGGGGCGTTCGCTCTTCCTTGAACTCCTGACGACGGGGGGGCGTGTACGGGTTGACGGTTCGTTAGCCATCCGGGCGGCCGCGCAGGCTGATGGTCGTTGCCCCTCAACCATTCCTCTTGCTCAAGTCCAAGCGGCGTTTGATGAGGTTCTCGGGCAAGGAACCCACCACCTCTCGGAACTGGCGTTGGATTCCCTCATGCTTGCCGACCTGGTTGTGAAGCTCGAACGCCACACCGGACGAACATTCACGCCATCCCACATACTGGAGGCCCGAAGCCTTCAGGATCTGTGTGGGCGACCTAGCCGCCTAGAGGACGAACAGACGCCGGGAACGGGATCCTCATTCATGGAGGCCGTGCGCGGGGCGATGGAAGGGAGTACGGAGCAATGACCACCGTCGAACCGCTAGCGATCGTGGGAATGGCCGCTCGGTGGCCAGGAGCGGACGACATCGGCGACCTGTGTGGGTCCGACGTCGTAGGCACGCCGAGTCGGCGTGTGCCCCCATCGCGCTGGGCAGAGGAACTCCTGAAGGTTGGGGAATGCGATCGGGGGCACTTCTTGCCGGACATCTTCTCTTTCGACCACGCGCTATTCAGTCTTAGTGCCCAGCAAGCAAAGCAGCTCGATCCGCAGCAGCGAGTGATGATGGAGTTGGGCCGCCAGGCCTTGGATGAGTCCGGGCTACTCGCGGGGGCCCATCGACGAGATGTCGGCGTCTTCGTCGGAGGGCGGATGAACTCCTACGGTTACGATGCCCCCGAAGGGCGGTCTTTCCCTAGGCGAGAGATGGCGGCGGCTGCTTTGTGGGGGCGTTCCCAGAACTTTTTGGCGGCCTGGCTCAGCGATCGGTTCGATCTTTCAGGACCAGCTGTCGTGATCGACAGCGCCTGCTCGTCCTCGCTGAGTGCCCTGTGGGTCGCGGCGATGGCGCTGCGCGCAGAAGAGTGCACCTCGGCTCTTGTCGCTGGAGTCGATCTGCTCATCGACCCGCTGACCTTCTCTCTCCTGTCACAGGCGCAGGTGCTGTCCCCCGACGGAGAGTCCAAGGCGTTTGATGCCGCAGCTAACGGTTACGGTCCGGGCGAGGGTGCCGGAGCGATCGTCCTGCGACCGCTGGGCGCGGCGTTGCGAGCTGGCGATATGATCCATGGCCTTCTGCTGGATGTAGCCACCAACAACGACGGTCGCACGATGGGGGTGACCACGCCCAACCCGGTAGCGCAGCGAGAACTTCTGCGCCAAATCTACAGCAAAGTGGATCCGCGGCGGTTGGGGTACGTGGAGACTCATGGCACCGGGACGCTTATTGGGGACCCTATCGAAGTACAAGCCCTCGCCGCAGTCCTGACAGAGGCGGGAATGCCGCCGCGTACAGTGGCGCTTCACTCGCTGAAGCGATCGATCGGTCACCTCCACTCGGCCGCAGGGATCGCCTCGGTCATTCATGCCATTCTTCGGGTCCAGGAGCACAGGATCCCGGTGACGGGGGGGCTGACGGTCAACCCTCGTCTCGAGCTCGAGGGATCGCCCTTGTACCTTCGCAGCCCCGAGGAACCCGAACCCGATCGGCCTTGGGACGCAGTAGGGGTCTCGGCGTTTGGCTTCGGCGGTACGAATGCTCATGCTGTCGTCTCGGCGCCCGTGGCTAGTAATCGCCGAGATGCTCGTCCTGAAGGTGTCGAGGGCCTTCATCTTTCGGCTCCAACACCCCATCAACTCCGCGAGTTGGCCGCGCAGTGGCGGGACGCTCTTCGAAGTACGAGCGTTGAAGAACAACTGTGGATGCTCGATCGCCAACGTGATCGACGCCAGCATTTTGCTTACCGATTCAGCCTTGTGGCGCCACTGGCAGAGTTGGAATCTCAGCTTGAACGGATGCTCTTGGCCGACCAGATCCCTAGTGACAAGAGTGCCGCGGCTTCGCTTCCCCTCGGAAACCGCAGCGAACGAGCGGATCGCTGGGTAGCCGCTCTTCGAGGTACGATCCCTAGGCTGGAGAAGGATATCGCGAGCGTGGAACGCGTAGCGCAAGCCCCTCTGGAGTCTTTCCCTGTGTCGCTTCGTTCCGCCGTCGCTCAGCTTGCGGCTGCCGCAGCACTGTCGTGGGCTGGCATCCCCCCCGAAGCTGTCGATCTCGGCGTCCAAGACGATGCTGTGCGTGCCTATGGCTGGGGCGGATTGACCATCGAAGAGGCCCTCCCCCGCGTCCTCCAGACAAGAACGAAGGAATGCCAAGGCGAATCCGCCCTCTCTCGTCTCGATACAAGCGACGATCCAGTATCGGAGATCACAAGGATCGCAGCGCTCGCCTTTGAGTCGGGGTGGGACGTGTGCCGACGCGACCGCGTACCGCGCGGGCGTCCCACTTCAGTTCCAGTCTTGCAGCTGTCTGGCCCGGAGTTGAACCTCCGCGAGACTCGGCGCAGCGCTCAACTTGGAACACCGGTGGAAGTACACCAGACATCCGTCGAAGGAGGATGGTCCTTCACGCAATTGGTATCGCCTGCTGACGGGCCTGTGGCCCTGCATGAGGTTCATGGTGTCAGCATGCTTCCTGGGGTGGCCTGGTTCACCTTCATCGCCGAAGGGGCGCGAGCGAAGGGGATTCACCTCCGCGGGATCGCTGACCTAGTTTTCGACAAGCCGCTAATGCCCGAAGGCCCCACTCTCGTCGAAGGCCGCGTCTCGAGGGAACAGCTTCTCGAGATCAGCGTCGGAGGTGACAAGCTCGCACGTGGCCGACTGATCGTCGATCCTCTGCCGTCGGCGACAGTGAACCTCTCTGAGGCCCTTGCTTCTGCCAACTATCTGACATCGGGATCGACGACTTACCGGTGGTTGAGGCGGATCGGCTACTTCCATGGCCGTTATTACCGCAACCTATCGTGGATCGCCAGCACGCCCGACGGAACGGTCGCTCGAATCGAGGGACAGCGTCAAGCCGAGATCAACGGTGAACAGGCAGCGTTGGCACCTGGCCTGCTGGACAGCATAACGATCGCGGCGATTGATCCGGCTTCCGAGAGCTTCGGCCGAGACGATGCTGAAGTCGTTATCCCGATCTCCGTAGGGGAGGCACACTTCCACGGTTCCCTTGTTCAAGCGGCCTTCGTAGTGACCATCACCAAGCACCGCAGTCGCGAGGCCCATCGCTTCGACCAGCATGTCGTGGACGTTTACGGGAACGTTCTGCTGAGTCTGATGGACATCTCTTCAAAACGTGTCCCCGATGGTGCCTTCGCCAAGCGAACCGTCGAACCTTCACGCGACGAGGGTCGCCGCCACGATGAGTATGGCGAGGACCTCGACGCCGATGGACAGGGCGAACCAGTGGGCCCGCTGACGACAGCTCAGATGGACAGTGCTCGTCCGATTGCGGGCTCTTGGGCAGCCTGGTTGGGTCACGAGTTGAACATCGACGAGGACGACTTCGACACGGAGTTCCTCGAGCTCGGCTTGAGTTCCTCGGACCTCGTGGAGGCCAGCGATCGTATAGGGAAGGGGGCCGGAGTTGAGCTCTATCCAACCATCATGTTCGAGCATCCAACCGTTTCGTTGTTCGCCAACTTTCTGCTCGAAGAGGGGGCGACTCCTACAGGACTGATCGAGCAGCCTTCGGCCTGTTCGGGTGAGGGAACTGAGACGAGCAAGCTTGGAGTGCTTCCCGAGATGGGAACAGAGGAAAAGACAGCGGATCCCACGATCGGCATTGCCAATGCCGGTCCGACAGAGATGCGTCTGGTTCGGCAAACGGATGAAGGCTGTGGGTACGTCCAAGCCACACAGCACCGCGCCGACGAGAGTGTTGTCGCGGTCACGGGCATCGCAGTGCGCGTTCCTGGCGCAGACTCCTACGGGCGTTTCTGGGAACTCGTCAGGCAAGGAGGGTCATCCATTGGACGGCCGCCTTCTGGTGTCGGCCGTCGCTCGGGCCTCGGAATCGGCTCGTACCTGGAAACGCTCGATCAGTTCGATCCTGAACCGTTCAGATTCTCGCGACGTGAGGCTCCCTTCATCGATCCGCAGGCGCGGATCATCTACGAAGTGATCCTTCATGCGCTCGAGGATGCAGGCGGTACTCGCACTCGTTCAGTGGGGGTGTGGATCGGGTACAGCCATGATCACTACTACGAAGAGCGAGTGCGCGTACACTCAGCGCAAGGACGAGGCCTGGGTCTTGAGGCAATGGTTGCTAACCGGTTGTCCTATGTAATGGACTGGAGCGGTCCTAGCAGCGTGGTAAACACACTTTGCTCGTCTGGCCTTGTCGCTTTGCATCAAGCCAAGCGGTCGCTGGCCGCTGGGGAGTGCGATATGGCGGTTGTGGCAGGCGTTCAGGCGGGCTTCAGCCCCCACTACTTCGCTTCGATGAGAGAACTGGGGGCTTTGAGTCCCGACGGCACGTCGCGGCCTTTTGACGCTGCCGCGTCCGGATTCGTTCCGGGGGAAGGTGCTGTTGCAATTGTCCTGCAACTTGAAGGATCGGCGCATAAGGAGCGGCGCCGCGTCCGCGCTAGGGTCCTCGGCTCGGCGGTCAACCACAACGGGCGTACCTCAAGGTACTCCGCGCCGTCAGCGCATGGTCAACAAGAAGTGATCAGGGAAGCTTTGAAGGACGCGGGCATCAACCCTTCCACGATAGGTCTGGTGGAAGCCCACGGGACAGGTACCGCGCTTGGGGACCCTATCGAGGTTGACGGGCTGACACAGGCCTGGAGGGCGTTCACTGAGGGGACGACGCAGTTCTGCGCTCTAGGCTCGGTGAAGTCAGCTCTGGGTCACCTCGAACCAGCCTCAGGGTTGGTAGGACTAGCGAAGGTCATCGCCGCGCTGGAGAACCGTACGATCCCGCCAACTCTAAACGTCACCCGCCCCAACTCCCTGATCCCTTTCGAAACGACGCCCTTCTTTCTTCCCCTGGAAGCCCGCCGATGGGACACAGCAGGAGGTCCGCGCCGGGCGGCCGTTAGTGCCTTCGGCATGGGTGGGGTGAACGCCCATGTGATCGTTGAGGAAAGCGCTCCGCATACCAGCTTTAGCCCGACTTTCGATTCTCGTGATCATCGGCTGATCAGGGTGTCAGCAGCCAGTGAGGATGCGGTCCGTGTTCTGGCTAAAGTGGTCGCGAGCGACCTCATCGAGCGTCCAAGTTCGGCCGATGATGTCTGCGCCACTATGACGGCCGGCCGGCCCAGCCACAGGTTCCGGGCCGTGGTCACAGGGGACCTTCCTGCGATAGTCGAGGGCTTGGAACGGGTTGCGCAGCACGATGAGATCGTGCATCGGCGGCCCCGCCCCTCCCAGCCATCGGTATTCGTGTACCCAGGCCAGGGGTCGCAGTTGCCGGGGATGGGGTTGGCCCTGATGGACCAGGTTCCCGCTTTTGCTGAGACCACGTTGATCGTTCAGGAGGAGGCGACGCGGCTAGGTATTCCCATCGCAACGGAGCTGTGGGCTTTGCCGGCTGATGAGATCGCGCTGACGCAGAACGCCCAGTTAGCCATCGTCCAGTTCCAGGTGGCGCTCACCCTGTTGCTTCAAGACTGGGGCATTCGACCGGCGGCAACGGTGGGGCACAGTATCGGTGAACTTACCGCGATCTGGGCTGCCGGGGCGATGGATCTGCCGACTCTCCTGGAGATCGTGGCTCGCCGTGCAATCGCTATGGGCGACATCACCCCTAGAGGGGCCATGGCAGCTTGCTGGTCTTCACCGGCTGCGGTGAGAGCCTTGCTGCCGAGCTTCCCAGGCTTGGAGATCGCTGCCATCAACTCGCCGCAGGTCCTCACCGTGAGTGGACCCGAGGAGACCGTTGAGAGATTCGGCAGGGAATCTGGACTACGTACTCAACTCCTGAAGGTCTCTCACGCCTTCCATTCGGCGGCTATGTCCCAGGCCGGTCAAGCGCTGAGTTCCGCGATCCGGGAGCATCGAGACAAGGGCGCTTTTGCGGCTCCTAGGCTCGACTGCGCAGCGACGTGTACTCTTGGATGGCACACCAAGGAATCGATCAGTTCGCCTGAGTTGTGGGGAGATTCCCTGACTGCTCCCGTCCTCTTCGCGGAGGCGATCACGCTTCTGGGGCAACGTGGCTACGGCACGTTCGTAGAGATCAGCCCGCGAGCTGTTCTCTCGGGTCCGGGACGCCAGACTTTTCCGGAGTCCCTTTGGTTAGCTCCATCGAGAACGGGTAACGATGCGAGTTTACCTAACCGGGGCGGAGTGTTGTCCTTGGTAAGAGAGATATCACCGTTTGTCGAACCGAACTGGGAAGCGATCTGTGGTGGCTGGCACGTCAGGGACGCACCCCTCTACCCTTACCAACGCACCAGTTTCTGGATACCTGAGGAGAGCAATGACTGAGTACGGATTTAAGCGATACTTCAACGGCGAATGTGCCCGTGAGATTTGCATCATGCTGGGCGACCGCGTTCCAGACATGGATGTCGAGGGCTTCGCCTCCTCTGTTGATGGGCGCATCGGAGGGCTTGAACTCAAGGACCGCGTGCTGGTGCTCGCTGAAGAGCTGTACGTGCGCCTTCCCGGCGACTACATCTCCAAAATCGAACTGCTTGTGGACTCGTTGGGTCCAGAGCTCCGGGAGGATCAGGGGATGTTCACCGAATCGTGGTTCCTGATGCCGGTGGCTCGGCTCGTTGAGGAGTACGGGACTGATCACCCGGTGGAGTCTCTCGCCGCCATTGAGCAGATCACGATGCGTCATACTGGGGAGTACGCAATTCGTCCCTACCTGAACCGGTGGCACGACCTGACGATGGAGCAGGTTCGGCTGTGGTCACGTTCCTCCAGTCACAACGTGCGCCGCCTTGCGAGCGAGGGAATCCGACCACGTCTGCCTTGGGCAGCACAGTTCAAACCCTTCGTAGTGGATCCCGAACCTGTGGTGGATGTCGTCACCGGTCTTATTGACGACCCTTCCCTATACGTACGAACCTCGGTAGCCAACAACCTCAACGACATCGCCAAGGACCATCCCGATTACGCGGTAGACACGGCTGCCGATTGGATCGCCTCTTGCGGTAGCACTCGCACACGCTGGATCGTTCAGAAAGGACTGCGCAGCCTCATCAAGAAGGGGTATCCAGGAGCGTTGAGCATCGTCGGTGCAGAGGCAGACCCCCACGTCACTGTCGTGGATTGTTCGATCACGCCCACCAACCCCCAGATCGGGTCGGTAGCAGAGATCTCGGTCACGGTGCAGAACGAAGGCGCCGAGGCCCGACAGGTCATCGTCGATTACCAGATCCACTACCGCAAGGCCAACGGGGCTCTTCGCCCATCAACGTTCAAGCTGGGTAAAGCCTCTGTTCCTGCAGGAGGTAGCACTACCGTTCGTAAACGGCACTCGTTCAAGGAGGTCAAGACCCGATCTTTGAATCCGGGAGAACACGCGTTGGTGGCGCAGGTGAACGGCATCCCCGGTCCCCGGGTCGGATTCACCCTTGAACGAAGATGATCCGATGAGTTTTGTTCGTCTGGCCCGAGATCATCGATACCTGTCCGACCACAAACTCCGCGGTCGTCCGATCCTCTCTGCAGCCCTCCAGATTGGCACACTCCTATCAGCGGCCAGAGATACGACCGCGCCCGTCGTTCTCAGCAGCGTTGCGTTCCTGAACGAGGCAGCCATCACTGGTGGTGTCGAGTTGAACGTGCGGTACAGTGAGCGGTGCATGGATGTGCTGGTCGGCGACCTGCGTACGGCCACTGCGTCAGTTCGTCTCGTAGCGAAGGCCCCGCCGAAACTCGAACCGCTTTCATGGGAGGGGCTCGATGAAGCGACCAGACGCTTTCGGGACTGGCGCGACAAGGAGTGCCCGCTCGAGTTTGGGCCCGGCTACGACGTAGTGCGGTCGGTGCGCCGCAAGGGGAACCGCGTGGTTGCACTCGTGAACGACAACACACCTGCCGATAGTTGCGAGTTGATTCCCGTTTCATACATTGATGCAATCTTTCAGTTGCTTGCGTTCGCAAGCGGTGAGCCCAATGGCGGCGGGTTCCCATGGACAGTTCGGCGCGTGCACGTCACGCGATGTGCAGTCGGCCCGTTGTACTGTCAAATCGAGGTAGGCAAGGATCGCCTTACGGGCGACGGGCGAATCTTGTCGGCCCAAGGAGAGGTAGTTGCGTTTTTCGACGGGATTCGCCTCAGTCGCCCGTCGAACCATGGGGCAGAACCCGGACCGGTGTACCGGATAGAGTGGTCGCCTGTAGCGTCGTTCTCTGCCGACAGCGACGACGACGCGCGGACTGTCGAAGTGTCCGCTCAGCCCACAGATGCCTTCGCAGCGTTCGTCGAGTTGTGCGACCAGATCAAGGGTGCGTTACGGGAGAAAACGCCCAAGCTGCGTGTGATCACCCGGGATCCCGAAGGCGCCAACCTCAACGTGAAATTGAAGCCGTTCGCCGCGGCTGTGGGTGCTATGCTCCGTTCACTGCGCATTGAGTATCCAAGAACGGCTCTCCAATGGCTCAACCTACCGTCGGTCGTTACTCCGGGCACTCTTCCCCCTGCTCGTTCTGTTCCGGAAGCATCCTGGATCGACTCGGGTTGGATGCATCCGGTCCCAGCGCCGATCCTTGAGCCTTCAGGATCACCTCATCTACCCGGGCATTGGTTGGTCATTGGTGGCCTAGGTGCAATCGCCAGAGCCTTGGCACCGACGTTCCCGAAGCTTGGGTGCACGAATCTAACTCTTCTATCGCGGCGGAACCCTTCGGCGGAGGAAGAACAGTTCATCGCGTCCCTGAGTGAGACCATGTCCGTCCGTCATGTGCGGGCTGACATTACTGACGAGAGATTCCAGTGGCCCGCTGGCACTGGGCGGTGCGACACGATCGTCAACGCGGCAGGAGCGCTCGACGATGCGCTGTTCCTCAGGGTCTCGGAAGAACAGATCAACAAGGTGTGGTCGCCTAAGATTCATGCGGCCCATCGCATGGGGGAGTTCCTTGATGCGCATCCCGACGCCACGATGGTGACGTTTTCGTCGATCGCCGCCGTCAAGGGGAACCGCGGACAGTCGGTCTACGCTGCGGCGAACGCGTACCAGGACGCCTACGCGGAGCAGTATCGCTGTAGGGGTCGACGGTGGTACTCGCTTCTCTGGGGACTGTGGGATGCGGGGATGGGGCAGTCCGTTTCCGTCGGTGCGCGAGCTCTTGGATACCCCATCCTTGATGCCGATAAGGGCCATGCCCTGTTCGTCGAGGCCTTGAGCCGTCCGCCGGGAGCGTACGTACTCATTGACCTATCAACATCCCGAACCGATCCCGCGGGACCCACGAATTCCCACAGGCACACCAAACAGGAGGGCACTATTCCTATGACTAGAACTCTAGAGGACCAGGTTTGCCGGGCGCTAGAGGAGGTCCTCGAACGCCCTCACGTGAACCCTCAGGACTCGCCCGATGATCTCGGCCTTGACTCGATGATGGCAGTGGAGGCGAGCGCACTTCTTGCTGATCGCGGTATCGAGATTGAACCGGCAGACTTCTTCGGGCATTCGACCGTCCGTGAGATCGCCGACCACGCGGCCTCTGAGATTGATCGCTCAGCAGCGTCGCGCACCTCTGCTCGAGAGGAGCGGGACATGCGTACCGCTCTCCATCCCGAGGAAACGCCAGTACTCACCGTGCCTCGTGCAACCACATCCCCAGAAAGATTCCCGTCCGTTGCACCGACGTTGAGCACTCCACGATCCCTCATAGCGCCCGACGAGCCGGCCCATCTTTTCCAGACTTACTTGTTCGACCAGTACGCCCCACGCCGGCCCGACGATGGGGCGCTCACACGTACGTTCCCTGATACACTCTCAAACCTTAACGGCGACTCTCCCCTAGATCCAGTCATTGATGAGATCTCCAAGGACGACCGACAGCTTGTAGCCCACGGCGATTACTTCTATGAACCAGTAGTCCAGTCATCACGCGGATCCCACATTCGTGTCGACGGTGGCTGGAAGCTGAACCTTGCCTCCTACAGTTATCTTGGCTTGATCAAGAACGAGTTCATCGAGGCTCGAGCCGCCGCCGAACTAAGGCGAACAGGCACCGCTGCACACGGGGTGCGCCTGCTATCAGGAACGGCCATGATCCATCGCCAACTCGAACGCCGCATCGCCCACTTCATCGGACGTGAGGACTCCATCGTCTTCTCCAGCGGGTACATGGCCAACGTCGCTACCATCGCTGCTCTCGTGGGCTCCGGGGACCTCGTGGTTGGAGATAGCCTCAACCACGCCAGCATCGTAGACGGCTGCCGACTGTCAGGGGCTGACTTCCGTTCCTACGCCCACAACGATCCCCGCGACCTGGACAGGGTGCTGAAGCATGCCTCATTCCGCCGCGTGTTGGTCGTCACCGACGCCGTCTTCAGCATGGACGGCGACGTGGCTGATCTGCCAGCTATCGTCGAGGTCTGCCGCAAGCACAGGGCAGCACTGATGGTGGACGAGGCCCACAGTATCGGAGTTCTCGGTGCTACGGGCCGCGGAGTTGCCGAGCACTTCGGCTTGGAGCCCGACAGCATCGACGTTTCGATGGGGACCTTGTCCAAGGCGATCCCTAGCGCGGGCGGGTACGTATCGGGAAGCAACGATCTGGTGTTTGCGCTCAAAAACAGTGCGCGCGGCTGGATGTTCTCTGCCGCAATCCCGCCGGCGCAAGCGGCGGCTGCAGACGCTGCGTTCGAGCTCATCGCTGCGTCGCCGGAACGGGTGTCAGCTCTGCGAGCTCTTACGGAACGCTACCGTTCCAGCCTCCAAGATCTCGGTTTGGACACCATGCACTCGACGACCCCAGTCGTTCCCGTGCGATGCGGAACCAGCGAGCAGGCCCTTGCTTTGGCCAAGCGATGCCAGGAGCGAGATCTGTTCGTTCAGCCGATCACGTACCCGACCGTCCCGAAGCTTAGCCCTCGACTTCGCACCATTGTGAACCTCAGCCACACAGTAGACGACCTTAAGTACGCAGTCTCCGTGATCGCAACCGCGGCACGCGAAATTTCCTTGATCAGCTGAACGCAGAGAGTAGGGACCATGGACCCCAAGCAATTCTTCGACGCCGCCTATCGTGCGATCGCTTGCACGCCCAACCTAAACCAAGATCCCACCGCTCGCTCAAGCGTAGAGCGTGCGGCGGCCGAGATCCGTGAAGCTGAGAAGTCCGTAGACGGGTCTCTCCCCGCGGCGGTGTCAGCCAAGGTCATAGAGCTCATTGATGTGGTTCTTGCAGAGAAGCACGTCGATCGCGAGGAGCACGATGACTACCTTCGTGAGCTCCGTGGACTCGCGCTTGAAGGACGATGAGTGCCAGCCATGACATGCGCTCGGCGACACCTATGGTTTAGCCACGAGCTCTGCTACTTCCACGACGTCGGGTCAGGACCTGCCTACCTCCCGGTCGGGCCGCTAGTGGAGCCATTGCGTGGGTTCGCGGCAGATCCTGACCTGCGTCGAGCCGAGGGCTTGGTTGAAGTCGCGGGCACCATGGAACACTTTGCGCGGCGAACACCACAGCCGGCCACGGATCGCGAACTTCTGTCCGTTCATACCGACGAACTGGTGCAACGGATTGAATGCCTTTCTGCGCAAGGGCATGGCGACGCCGGATCGTACGCGCCGGTGAACTATCACTCAGCTCAGGCTGCACGGTTGGCGGCAGGAGCTGCGATCCAAGCCGCGGAGGAAGTCATGGCAGGCCACGGTGACGCATACTGCCTGATCCGACCTCCGGGACATCATGCCGAACCGGACAGCGCTATGGCGTTATGTCTGTACAACAACGTCGCTCTCGCTGCCCGTGCTGCCCAACGAGCAGGAGCTGCTCGCGTCATGATTGTGGATTGGGATGTCCACTATGGGAACGGGATATCAGCAGCGTTTGCGGACGATCCATCAGTCATGTACGTCTCGCTTCATCAAAGTGGGTTGTTCCCTCCTGGGGCCGGCACTCTGCTGGAGACTGGACATGCTGGAAGCCCAGGCACGGAGATCAACGTACCGCTGCCTCCGGGGTGTGGCGATGGTGCTTACTTGGCGGTGATGGATCGCATCGTGGCTCCCGCGGCCCGCGCTTTCGAACCAGACGTCATCATGGTGGGAGCTGGGGTGGACGCCTGCGGGCACGACCCCATGGGGCGAATGATGGTCACAAGCATGGGGTTCCATGCCCTCACCGAGCGCATGGTCCAACTGGCACTAACGCTATGTAGCGGAAGGATCCTCATGGTCCATGAGGGCGGCTACTCATCGTGGTACCAGCCTCTATGCGTCCTTGCGATCGCGAACGCGCTGGCTGGGCTTCGTCCGCCCTATGACCCGTTCCTTTACTTACTGGGGAACCTACCGGGCCAGTCCCTTCAGCCTCACCAAGAACGTGTGATTTCTCATCTCGAGCAGCGCCATCCCGCGCTGGCATCACCTAGACAGGGTGAGCTGTGAAGTGGTTGCGGGAGATGCAAGCGCCCCAGGGCAGGTCATCACATCAGTTGCTCGCGTGCCCTCATGCGGGCGGCTGGTCTTCATCGTTCGTGTCTTGGCAACGTAACGTGCCGGCCGCAGTTCAGTTCTTGGTCGCGCAGCTTCCCGGACGGGAGAAGCGGGCCGCCGAGAAGAACGCGACTTCCTTGCGAGAGGTCGTCGCTGGGGTGGTGGACGAGCTTCCTGACTCGCCAGCGCCGCTAACCGTTCTGGGTCACTCCTTCGGTGCTGTTGTCGCCTATGAGATCGTTCGTTCCCTGAGAGCGTCTGGGCGGCCTGTTCGGCTTCTGGCGGTTTCGGGAAGGCAACCGCCTTGCTTCCCCAGCGAAGCTCCCTTCGCATCCGATGCGAGCTGTGAGGATCTGCTCGCGCGCCTGGTGGATATGGGAGGTGTCAGTTCGTCACTGCGGGATAGGCCGACGCTGATGGAGCCGTTCATCGAAGCGATCCGTGGGGATCTGCGGCTCATGGAGCAGTACCAACGGCCACCGTCCCCATGCGATGTTCCGATCACTGCGATCCACGCTAGACAGGATCCTGTGGTGATGGGAGACCGCATGCGCCTATGGGGCGTGGAGACCACAGCATTATTCAGTTACATCGAGGTCGAAGGCGATCATTTCGGGATCCTGCAGGAACCGCAGACCAGAGAACTCCTCAAGCGTTTGGGGCTCAGTTCCCGATGACAGTGGTGCTGGTAGGGAGCGTCGAAGCGGCTCTCCAGTTGGCTCTTCGCTCTGGTGCGTTGCTCACCGCCCGTGAGAGAAAGCGCTGCGATGGGTACCGCAACGCTCAAGCGAGTTCTTTGTTCGTTGCTGCCCACCTCCTCGCCCGAGTCAGCCTGTCGGAGGTATCTGGATGGGCGCCGGGATCGTTCAAGCTCATACAGAGGTGCCACTCGTGCGGTGGCCCGCATGGTAGGCCCATCGCCGTTGGCCCTTGCCCCGTGTCTGTCTCACTCGCGCATGCGGGCCGCTACGTTGCCGTTGCCGCTGCGCCTGGAAGAGGACCCGTGGGGATCGACATCGAGCCGCTCAGCCCTCAGGTTCGTCAACGAATGAACACGGTTTCCTCACGAGTGCTATCCCGGGATGAGGCCTCTCGCCTGATAACTGCGTGCGATCCTGAGGCTGAGTTCCTACGCATGTGGGTTCGCAAGGAGTCGCTCATCAAGATCGGTCGTGGCTCACTCGACGAGATGCCGTCCCTGTCTGCGTACCCCGAGGAGATCCTCGAAGGGCCTCGGCTCTATGACTTTCATTTTGGGCACTACGTGGGGGCTGTGGTGTCATCTTCTGCCCCCACGTATCGCCATCTCGTTTAACTTATCGCGGGAGAGCCCGCATCCTCCTGCGGGGTTGCATCTATCTTCGGGACAGCGGCCATCCAAACGACCGTCAGCACCGGGGACAGTGCAACCTGACTTGGCTCATTTAGTGTCGTTCTCGGGTGTTGTGGATGGCGTTGAGCCAGGTTTGGGTGTTGTCGGGGATGGGGTCTTCAGCGGTGACGATGGTGTCGCCGGCTTGGATGTCGATGGCTCGGTAGCGGCGTAGTGTCGCGCGTCAGACTATGTGGCAGGAGTAGTTAGTTGCTGATGCAACGCCCTGGCTGAAAGGTCTGAGTTATTTTGAGTCGTCCTGTGACGATCCCTGTGGAGAAGAAGCTCCGCATCGTGTTGTCCGTGCTGAAAGGTGAGATCTCGATTGCTGAGGCAGCTCGTCGGGAGAAGGTTTCCGAGCAGGCGATCGGGAACTGGAAACGGCAGTTCCTTGAAGGCGGCAGAGCCGGGATTGAGGCGGGTAAGTCCAAGCCCACGTCCCGGGAGCAGCAGCTTGAGGCCGAGGTCGCTGAGTTGACTCAGGCGTTGGGTGAGGCTGCGGTTGAGATCCGGGTGTGGAAGAAGAGCGCGGAGGGTCGCCCGGGCCCTTCCAGGACCTCGAAGTGATCCGTGTGGAGGCGGGCATGTCCACCGCGAGGTTCTGCCGACTGATCGACATGCCCGAACGCACCTGGCGCAGGTGGCAGGCCAAAGCGAAGCGGGCTGAGCCGCCGAAGGGCCGGTGGCCGCAGCCGGTCAGACAAGCCGCTCGGCCCTTGGTCACCAAGCATGCGTTGGCCAAGCCGGAGTGGGGTCACCGGAAGATCTGGGCGATGACCCGTCACGATGGTCACAAGGTCTCCCAGGCGACCGTGCTGCGGCTGCTGCGAGACGACGGGCTGATCCTGCCCTCGGAATACACCAAGCAGCGTCGAGAACTCGCCAAGGACCGCAAAGCTGTGTTCGCGAAGCCCCCGACCGGCCCGAACCGGGTGTGGCAGCTGGATCTTGCCCGAGTTCGAGACCACCTCGGGTGGGATTTGGCGGATCGCGGGGTGCCGGGACTGGTACTCAAAATACGAGCACCCTTGGCATATCTCGCCGACTGCGAACCAGCATGACGCGATCACGGCGATCGAGCTCGCCCTGGCCGACCACGAGCGCATGTTCGGGCATCCGCTCGTCGATACCTGCCCCGTCAACGAGGACACCGGCGAGCTGCTACCGGTGCTGACGATCGTGACCGACAACGGCGGCCCGTTCCGGTCGCTGAACTTCGAACTGTTCATCATGCGCCACCCCGAGCTCCGGCATGTCCGCACGCGAGTGAGATCGCCGGGACAGAACGGGTCACGCGAACTCGGGTTCGGGACACTGAAATACGAACGCCTGTTCCCAGGCGACATCCCCGGCGCCCTCACACTCGTCGAGCGAGCCGAGGACTACCGCATCGAATACAACACCGTTCGCCCTCACGAAACCATCGCCTGGAACCGGCCCCTCGAAGTCCACCTCGGCCGCGCCAGCGCGACCATCCCCACCTCCAAACAAGAAGAAACCCTGCCAACTACTTGACGCGGGACAATCCGGAAGGACTTCTCGATCTGCCACAACTGGTGGTAGGCGCCGATCACGTACTCCGGCCTCGGGTCAGCCAGGTTCGTGATGTATCCCTTCCAGCCAGCCAGCGCTTTGGCTTTGGCCTCCAAGTCCCGGTTCACCGATTTCTGTGCGCCGGTGAGGGTGATGAACCGGTTCCGTTTCACCGGGATCGAGCCTGTTCGATGGTTTGTGTAAGCCCTTGTGGAAGGACTGACACTGATGACTGCTACTGATGATGACAACAGGGCTCCTGCTGGTGGGCGGGATGTGGTCGACCAGCTGCGCGAGACCGGGGCTCTGGACGGCTTGTTTGAGAAGATTGATGCCGGGCAGGTGAACATGACCGGGGCTGATGGCCTGCTTCCGGTGCTGGTCAAGGAGGTCCTGGAGAGGGGTCTGGCCGCTGAGTTGACCGAGCACCTGGGCTACGACAAGGGCGAGCCGAGCACCCAGGCGCGCGGCAATGCCAGGAACGGCGCCACGTCTAAGTTGGTGGGCTCTGGGGTGGGTCCCTTTGAGACCTGTGGTGCCCCGGGATCGGGCCGGGACCTTCACCCCGCGTTTGGTGTGCAAGGGCCAGCGCCGTCTGGATGGGCTCGATGCGTGTGAATCACCAGGCCTGATGCGCCGGCGGAATTGAGACGTAAGGGATATCCAGCACCACCTGGCCTCCACGCTCAGCGTGGAGCTCAGCTCGGGGACCATTTCGAGGATCACCGACGCGGTCGCCGAGGCTGTCCTGGAGTGGCAGCGCCGCCCGCTGGAGGAGTTCTACCCGGTGGTCTACCTCGACGCGATCCGGGTCAGGGTCCGCGTCAATCACCGGGTCGCCTCTCGCTCAGCCCACATCGCGGTCGGGGTGGACATGGACGGCGTCAAGCACGTCCTGGGTATCTGGGTTCAGGCCGGGGAAGGAGCCTCCTTCTGGGCGCACGTGTGCGCCGAGCTGGCCAACAGGGGCGTCAAGGACGTGCTGATCGTGTGCTGTGACGGGCTCACTGGCCTGCCTGAGGCGATCGAGGCGACCTGGCCCCAGGCTACGGTTCAGACCTGCGTGGTCCACCTGATCCGCGCCTCGATGCGGTTTGTCTCCTACGGTGACCGCAGGAAGGTTGCGGCCGCTCTCAAGGCCGTCTACACCGCCCCGAGCCAGGAGGCCGCCTGGCAGGCTCTGACCGACTTCTCTGAGTCCGATATGGGGGTCAAGTACCCCGAGACGGTGGCGACCTGGGAGCGGGCCTGGGAGCGGT
>ERZ773077.1215-NODE-1215-length-18047-cov-5.529791_pt1 | contig 18047 bp, 14 predicted proteins | sample MGYA00580612_ERZ773077 | MGnify/ENA primary metagenome ERZ773077 (study PRJEB29015, sample SAMEA2737971) | human oral metagenome | biome: human oral; feature: human-associated habitat; material: dental | place: China | collected 2021 ...
ACTGAGTAGTAAAACTCAATAGGTCTTCGAAGTACCGGCTGTGGATCTGTGGGTCCGCGGCGCCGCTGCGCACCGGGTTCGCCATCGCCTTGAGACCGGTACCGTGTGCCACCGGCCCGGTCGGCCATGAGCGTCTTTCGGCTCCAGCGATCGCGTATCCTTGGTGTCGCCTTCAACATTGCGTCCCACTGGGTGGCTATGATTCCCACAGGACGTATGCCCGGTTGCGTCCCCCGGTTTGGTACAGGGTCGAACCAGAAGCGAACCGCGGTCGAGCAGCCGTCCACCCGAGACATGTGAGGATTGCACCGTGAAGATTCGCCTGGAACGCGATGTGATGGCTGAAGCAGTCGCTTGGGCGGCGCGCAGCCTACCTAACCGACCTGCCGTCCCGATCCTGGCTGGATTGCTCATCAAGGCAGACGCCAAGGGCGTCACGATGAGCAGCTTCGACTACGAAACCAGCGCCCAGGTTGCGGTGCAGGGTCAGGTCATCGACGAGGGCGAGGCCCTAGTCTCCGGACGGCTGCTGTCCGAGATCGCCCGCAGCCTGCCCAACCGGCCGGTGGATTTCACCGCCAACGCCAATCACGTCGAATTGGTTTGCGGTTCGGCGCGTTTCGTCTTGCAGATGCTGCCGGTCGACGAATATCCCGAGCTGCCCGAGATGCCCTCGGCAACCGGCAGCATAGCCTCGGATGCTTTCGCCCAGGCGGTCAACCAGGTTGTGGTAGCCGCCGGCCGGGATGAACTGTTGCCCGTGTTCACCGGAGTACGCATCGAGATCGAGAACGAAACCCTCTCGCTGCTGGCTACCGACCGGTATCGGATGGCTCTCAAGGAACTCTCCTGGGAACCCGAAGCAACCGGGCTGAGCGGCGCCGCGCTGGTGCCGGCTAGGGTGCTATCGGAGGCCGCTCGTTCGATGGCCGGGGGCCCGGCGATAACCGTGGCCCTGGCCAACACCGACGCCGGTGAGGGTCTCATTGGCCTCACCGGCGAAGGCAATGGGGGCAGCCGCCAACTCACCACCCGGTTGCTGTCTGGGGAGTTCCCGAAGGTACGCCATCTGATGGATATCCGTCCAGGCCTGGTGGTCCGCTGCAAGACCGAGGACATCATTGCCTCGGTCAAGCGCGTGGCTCTGGTTGCCGAACGGAACACCCCGTTGCGTATGGTCATCGGAACCGATCAGATCGAACTCGAAGCCGCCACCGGCGACCAGGCGCAGGGTTCGGAGGCGGTGCCCGCCCAGGTGGACAACCTGACCGGCGGTGAACCCACGCTGACCGCGGCGGGTTTCAACCCACACTATCTGGCCGATGCCTTGGGCGCCATCGATGCACCCTATGTGCACTTCTCCTTCACCGTCGCCGGCAAACCCTGCCTGGTGCAGGGGATCTCGCAGATCGACGCCGACCCCAGTTCCGATTACAAGCACGTCATCATGTTGATGCGGTTGCCCAACTGAATCTGCGAACGGGATCCGGTGAGCGATCGGGCCGCACCCGACCGATAGGCTTGCCGGCATGTTCGTTTCGCGTCTGGAGTTGCACCAGTTCCGCAACTACACCTCGGCAGCGATCGAACTGGCCGCCGGAGTGACCATCTTCCAGGGTGCCAACGGGCAAGGCAAGACCAACCTGGTGGAGGCCGTCGAATACCTTTCGACCCTGGGTTCCCATCGGGTGGCCTCCGACGTCCCGCTGGTGCAGGCCGGTACGGATCAGGCGGTGGTGCGTGCCGAGGTGGTCGCCGGAGCCCACGATCCTCGTCGGCTGCTGCTGGAATTGGAGATCAATCCGGGCCGGGCGAATCGTGCCCGGATCAACCGGTCGGCCCTGCCCCGCACCCACGACCTGTTGGGTGCCCTGCGCACGGTGCTGTTCTCACCCGAGGATCTCAGCGTGGTAAAAGGCGATCCCGGTGAACGGCGGCGTTTCCTGGATGGCCTGGTGATCAGCCGATGGCCTCGCATGCTCGGCGTCAGACAGGACTACGAGAAGGTACTGCGCCAACGTAATGCGTTGTTGCGCAGCCTCGCCGGCAGCAGGCTGGACGACAACACCGAACTCACCCTGGATGTCTGGAATGGCCAGTTGATCCAATTGGGTGCCGAATTGCTCACCGCCCGCCTGGATACCCTGGCCGGGCTGCGGGAGCCGACTGCCCGGGCCTATGCGGCCATCGCGCCGGTCAATGACCTGGCCCGGGCGGACTACCGGGCCAGTTTCGACCTGCCCGGAACGCCAGAGGAACTGCCGGCCGCCTTCGCCGCAGCCTTGCAGGCCCGGCGCCGCGAGGAGATAGCGCGTGGCTTGAGCCTGGTGGGTCCACATCGCGACGATCTACAGCTGTTCGTCGGCGATCTGCCGGCCCGCGGCTACGCCAGCCACGGCGAATCCTGGTCGTTGGCCTTGGCCCTGCGGCTGGGGGCGTTCGAACTGCTGCGGGGCGACGGCATCGAGGCGGTCCTGATCCTGGACGATGTATTCGCCGAATTGGACGCCCAGCGTCGCGAGCGGCTGGCCCGGGCCGCTGGGCAGGCCGAACAGGTGATGGTCACCGCGGCGGTTGCGGCCGATGTGCCCCCGCAACTGGCCGGGACCCGGTTCGATGTCGCGGCGGGCGTTCTCACCGGACCGTCGGCCGGCGCCGTATCCCCGGATACCTCCCGGGTGGCGCGGTGACCCAGCTAGACCCGGCCGTCCCCGAACCGGCAGCGTCGATTCCCGGACCAGCGGAATCGCTCGTCGAGGGGCCGCCGGGCGATTGCCGCGGCGGAGAGGAACCCGACTCCGCCCAATTCCCGGCGCCACTTCCGGTAGCCGAAGACGATCCATTAGGTCTGGGTTTTGCCATCGGCATCGCCAATGGCGTAGCGGGCACGCTGCCCGCGCCGCGTGGCGTGCGTCCACGCCGGCGGCGAGATCGCGACCCGGTCGAGCAACGCTCCGGGGCGCGGCCCGACGAGCGCGACCCGAAACCGCTGGCCGATGCGCTGGGCCGCATGGTCCGAGATCGCGGATGGGCCGGCCAACTCGGCGTCCGCCAACTGCTGCACGACTGGCCCGGACTGGTTGGATCCGCCATCGCAGACCACTGCCGCCCGATAGGTTTTCATGCTGGAGTGGTCATCGTGCAGGCCGAATCGACCACCTGGGCGACCGAACTGCGCCGCTTCTTCGTCGCACGGGTAGTTGCCCGGCTGAACGAAGCCCTGGGCGAGGGCACCGTTACCCGGGTGGAGATTCGCGGTCCGGCTACCCCTAGCTGGAAACGTGGCCCGCGTTCGGTGCGTGACGGCCGGGGGCCTCGCGATACCTATGGCTGATCGGGGATCGGCTGGCCTTAGCCGATCGGCCGCCCCGAAATGGACCCCATCGGCGATCAGAATACTGGCATGCTGCGACCTTCGAGCGGTCTCCAGGTCAGGGGGCGACTCGGTATGCTGGCGATCATGGGTGGTCTCACCCTTGTCGGTTGCACCGGCTGCGACGGTACCCGGGCCGTGATCGCCACCCCGGCCACGGATTCGGCCACCCCGCAGGTTGGCACGGACAGCGCCTCGGCGAGCCCGCAGGGTCCCTGGCAGCCGTTCATCCTGGCCGACCATGTCATGGCCTGGCTGCCTACCGGCGATGACTGGGTGCTGGCCGGTCAGGGCAAGATACCGCCCAACGGGTCATTTGTCACCCTAACCAATGAGCGTGCCGGTGTGGGTCTGCGAGTTCAGGGCTGGCGCGGCGGCGACCAGTCTGCCGCCAGCCTGTGCGCGCAACTCGCCCTTGAAGTGCTTGCCGTGAATCCGGTATCCCGCGGTTCGCCGACACCGGCGGGCAATCCCATTCAGACCTCGGAACTGATGGATGCCTTCAGTTGCGAGGTAACCGGGCTGCCCTCCCCCAAGGGTTGGCTCAACTACCACATCGATGTGGTGGTGCGCGTCCCAGATGGCGCCACCTACACGCAGGTGGCCTGCTTTCCGTCCGCAGCGGACGCCGATCCCCAGACCCAGGCGGCGCTCGGCCTGGTCCGGGAGACGTTCTGGCGCACGCTATCCGATCTGGATCAGCATTGACCTGTCGAACGTGGTTGACTGGCAGACGATGCAAGGGATTCCAGCCTGGTGGCACTATCTCGGTCGGTTGACCAAACAGACGTTTCACGTCTGGTGGCGGGTATTGCCCAAAATACTGGCCGCCTGGACGGGAGGCTGGCTGGTGCTGAACATGACCATGGTGTTGACCGCGCCGCTGCAACAGGACTACCCATGGTTGGTGGTCGTGCTGTTCAGCTTTGGCCTGGTGGGTTACCTGGCCGGCATCATCGTCGCCATCCGGTTCGCGGGTGAACCGGCTGGATTGTGGGACCGGCTGCCACCGGATGCGGTGCGGATTGGCCGGGACGAGTCGTTGCTGCGGGTGCTGAGCCAGACCTTGCTGCCCTTTGTGGGGGTCTATTCCGTGTTCGGCGGCATTCAGGATGCCACCTACAAGATGTTCATCTATGGCTCCCGTGCGGTTGGGGAGGGGGATGCGGCGACCCTGCTACTCGACCCGAAAAGACCTAGGGAACGCCTGGTCATGATAGCGGTGCTGGTGTTCTGCTATCTGCTCCGGCGGTGCTTCGAGGCGATTGCGGAACGCACCCGGTTCGTCTTCTTCGGGGTGCTGGGGGCGATGACCGAAGGCGTGTTCTCGGTGGTGCTGATCTTCGGGGGCAGCCGGATGCTGGGCGATCTGGGCGGCTGGATGCGCCGCCGGGAGTTTTGGGGGTGGCTGTTGCAGATCGGATCCTGGCTGGCCGAACGGTTGGCCCTGATCCACGATCTGATTCCGGACTTCATCGGGCTGGCCTGGAATTTCGTTTTCGAGCAGGTTTGGCCGCTGTTCAGCGAGGGCATCATGGCCCCGCTTCTGTGGCTCGCGGTTGCCGGACTCACTTACGGCACCTACACCCTCTCGGCCGCCGATCTTTGGCAGCGGGATGCTGCAAGCCGGGCGAGCGTTACCGGCCGCGGCCGGCTGTTGGCTGCCCTTCGCCAGCGTGGCCGCCGGGCGAGCAGCGTCAGCCGAACCGTCACGTTGGAATTCGCTGAGGTGTTTGCCGGCGATCTGGAGGACCGGATCATTCCCTTCGTTCAGTCGCTGCGCCACATCCTCAAGGTCGGCCTGCCCTTCATGGGAGCCTACGTCCTGCTCTATGCGGTGAGCAGCGTGCTACCGGCGTTGGTGTGGCGACTCGTCTGGTTCGTTTTCGGTGGCCGCAAGTTCGAATTCTGGTTCCGGATGGATATGCCCGTGGATCTGGCCGCCGGGCTGTTCGGCGAACCGATCCGGCTTTGCCTGCTGGCGGTGGCCATGACGCTCACCGTCGCGGCCGTTCGCGAACGGTCGGAGGATGGGAACCGCATCGCCACCGGGACGCCGGGGCCGGTACGACCCGGCCCGGCCGGTGACCGGGCCCGGATATCGCGGGCCTTGCCGTTGGTGGCCGTCACCGTGGCGAGCCTGCTGGCCTCCGGGGCACTGGTTCGTGCGCTGCCGGTCACCAGTTTGCAGCAGTCGGTGCGGGTTCCCGCCGGGGAATCCCAATGGCTGTACCCGGGCGAATATCTGAGCATCGACCAGCTCCGAGCCGGCAAGCAGATCACCCGCGATGGGCGGCTACAACCGATGCTGCAAACCAGGGATCTCTTCCTGGCGGTCGATGTGTGGGTGGAGAACCGCACTGCCGATGCGGGCAGTTTGGAGTGCAGGCTTCAGGCGGGACCCAAGTCGGGTCTGAGTCGTCCCATTCCACCGGTCGAATCCAGCAGCACGAGCTCACCCGGGCCGGGATTCGGCCGGATCGTGAGCCTGGTGTTCGAACGGCCAGCCGATGCTCTGGTGGGCAGCGCGGTGCGTTGCCAGGTGTTTGAGCTATACCACGCCCACGAACGGGTGCTGGTCTTGGATCTCGGGATCGACGCGGAACGCCAGACCCAGTTGGCCAACCGAACCGGTCCGGTGGAGGTGCCCGCGGAATATCCGGAAGAGGTTTTGCAGTGAGCGTGTCGTTCGAATCGGCACCGCCGGCCAGCGCTTCGCCACCGGATCGGCCACCCCGGCGGCGTGCGGCCTGGTGGTGGACACTGGCTGCGGCAGTGATCGCGCTGGCCGTGGGGTTTTGTGTCTGGTTCGCCTACCCGGTGCGCACCCCACACCTGATCCGGCTGCCGCCCGGCGCCACGCTGGTTGGTGGCCGGGGCATCTCCTATACCGTGCTGGCGCGCAACTATCTGCAGGTCCTGGACGCCTATGGACACCACTTTGTCGCCCCGCCCGGGGCGGTCATCGTGGAATACATCGTCCAGGTCGATGGCTATATCTGGCCGGGGGATGCCCTGGAGACCTCGCTGTGCACCTTCGACCTGTATGGCCGGGATGGTCTCAAGTGGGCTCCGATGGATGAGTCCTCGATGGCCTATCGAAAATCCTGCCGCACTAGGGACCCAACCCTCACCAGCCAGCAGGTCGCCTCCCACCATCTGGTACCCGAACGCGAACTCGCGGGGTTGATCGGCCTGGTTCTGCAAACCCTGGACGATCCGCGTCCCGATACCGAGCTGCCGGTCATCAGCGAACCGCGCTAGCTCATTTCTGCAGCGACAGCAGCACGGCATATCCATCGGTACCGGCACGCCACATCTTGGAGTATTCGGTGTTCGATTGCAGGTTGGTGTCATCGACATATTCCAGCTTGCGGATCGTGAGCACGGACCTCTCCCCCAGCCTGCCCGGCGGGAATGCGGCAGTAAATGCGCAGGGTATCGGTTGCAGCCCCGGTGACAGCACTTCGCGGTTTATGCCGGTGGGCTCGATGCCGGGTTCGCCACCCAGCTGGAAGAAGGTGGATTCGGCCTCGGCCACTTCGTCGTTCACCCGCGCATAGGCGCGGCTGTTCAGCGATATCGCGTAGGTGATCTCGGAACTCGTCCAGTCCGCGGTGAGTTGGCAACTGCCGTAGTACTGCACAATGATGCCGTTGGCATGGGCCGTGTCCAGTGTCATCGTCATGGGGCCGAGATCCAGCGGTTCGCCCGCGGTTTTGTCCTGGAGCCGGTTCCGGGTCTTGAAGCCGCCGGCGAGCCAGACCACGCCGATCAGCAGGGCCATTGCCACCGTGAGGATCAACAGCAGCCGCACCGCGGTGGGGATTCCTCGCCAGGGGCCCAGCTTCCGGCCAGGTGGTGGCGGGGGCTCGGCGTCCGGCTTCCCCGCCGGTCCGGTGCCCGGGTTCTGCGATGGCACACCGGCCCCGATCGGCGGTGCCCAGTCTGTCGCTGGCTGCCAGGGCTGGTGGGGTCCCGGGTGGGATTGGTGGGCCGCGCGGTGTCCCTGGGTCATGACAGCCAGTCTAGGGGGTGGCGGACTTGGCGGATCGGTGCCGGAGACGGCGCAGGCGCCACCGTGGCCGCGGCAACGCCCCGAGCCGCCACTTATGCCAGGGGTATGCCACCGGCAACCGCCACTTCTGGGTTTGCCCCAGCACGGTCAGCACCAGCCCGGTGAACACCGCCGACAGGGTGGCCGCCATCCCCGGGACGTGGCCCCACAGCAGGACCATCACCGCCGACGCCAGCATCGCTGGGGTGGCGTACAGGGTGTTGCCGCCAAAGATCTGCGGCACCTTGCGCAGGGTGATGTCGCGCAGGATTCCCCCACCGACTGCGGTGATGGTGCCGAGCAGGATCGCCGGCAGGGGAGCCAATCCGTACATCAGGGCCTTCTGCGTTCCGGCTGCCGCCCAGCAGCCCAAGGCTAAGGCATCCAGCAACGGAAAGGCACGGTTCCACAGCTGCTCGTGTACGGGTATGAAGTAGGCGATGCCGGCCCCAACCACCGCCATCACCAGGTAGTAGTGATCGATCAGGGCTATCGGCATGACGGTGAGCAGCACATCGCGGATCATGCCCCCACCCAGGCCGGTCATGATCGCCAGGGTTACGAAACCGACCGGGTCGAAGCGCTCGTTGCGGGCGATAAGCCCGCCGAGGATCGCATTGGCCAGCACCCCCAGCAGGTCGATGATCCGCAGCACCAACTGGATTGCCTCACCGGGGTTCACCTTGCCCGCCTCGGTCCTGGCGCGGGGCTGCACTCTGCTGGGGTAATCACCCAACCGTTATACCCGGTGTGGCCGGCCGGTCCGGGCAGCCGGGCCGATCTTGGGACTGCCGCCGGGTGCCCTGCATTCTGCCGGTTTGCGACCCCCAGGCGGTACGGGACCGCTTGGCCGGGGGTTGCCCTCGCGCAAGGGCTGCTTTCAGGTGTCTGAGGGCAAACGCATGGTCACCCGGCACGTCCATCGTGGGGTCGCATGGTAGAAACTGGTAGAATCCGGTACTCGGGCAGGTTCCGTGGTCCGCAGCGGCGGCCGGACGCCCACCGCCGATCGGGCGGTTGGTCTTCTTGTGAAGGAGCATAGCGGCAGTGAGTGATCTGGCGATCCAGCCCGAGAACGCAGACTCCGGGGATGTGGTTGAGGTACCCGGGATCGCCGAACTGGATATCGAGCTATCCACCGAGGTCGCCGATCTGCACACCGATGGCGAGTACGGTGCCGGTCAGATCCAGGTGCTGGAGGGCCTGGATGCGGTGCGCATGCGCCCGGGAATGTACATCGGTTCCACCGGGGAACGCGGGCTGCATCACCTGGTGTACGAGATCGTCGACAATTCGGTCGATGAGGCGCTGGCCGGGCATTGCGATGTCATCAAGGTGGAATTGCTCGACGGCGGAGGCTGCCGGGTCACCGACAATGGCCGGGGTATCCCGGTGGCTGAGCACCCGACCGAGGGTATCTCGACCCTGACGGTGGTGCTCACCGTCCTGCACGCCGGCGGCAAATTCGGCAATGGCGGCTACAAGGTGTCCGGTGGCCTGCATGGCGTCGGCAGTTCGGTGGTCAATGCGTTGAGTTCCCGGCTGATCGCCGATGTACGCCGGGACGGCCGGCATTGGCGGCAGAGTTTCACCCTGGGCACCCCGGATGCGCCGGTGGAGGAACTGGAGGAGACCGAGCTGACCGGGACCACCATCACCTTCTTCCCGAGCGCCGGCATTTTCGAAACCACCAACTTCAACTACGAGACCCTGGCCACCCGGTTCCGGGAGATGGCCTTCTTGAACCGGGGCCTGCGCATCGAGATCGCCGATCTGCGCACCGACCGGGTGGACGATGCCGGCAGCCAGATCGGCAACGCCTTCCACTATGAGGACGGCCTGATCGATTTCGTGCGCTATCTGAACGGCAATCGCGAAACCTTCACCTCCGTCATCGATGTGGAGGCGCATTCTGCCGACCTGGGTATGGGTGTCGAATTGGCCATGCAATGGAATACCTCCTACGGCAGTTCGTTGCACACCTTCGCCAACACCATCAACACCCACGAGGGCGGCACCCATGAGGAGGGTTTCCGCGCCGCCTTAACCACCACGGTCAACAAGTGGGGCGAGGCCTGGGGGCTGATCAGGAAGCGGGAGGACCGGGTCGGCAATGAGGACATCCGGGAGGGCCTGACCGCGATCCTGTCGGTGAAGATCGCCAACCCGCAGTTCGAGGGCCAGACCAAGACCAAACTCGGCAACACCGAGGCCCGCAGCTTCGTTCAGAAGGTGGTCAACGACCGGCTGGGCGACTGGATGGAACGCAACCCGGCCGAGGGCAAGGAGATCGTCCGCAAGGCGATCTCGGCGGCGTCCGCCCGGTTGGCGGCCCGTAAGGCCCGGGAGGCAGCCCGGAACCGCAAGGGACTGCTCGGCGGGGGTGGGCTGCCGGGTAAATTGGCCGACTGCTCCTCGACCATTCCCGAGGAATGCGAGGTTTTCATCGTTGAGGGGGATTCGGCCGGTGGCTCGGCCAAGGGCGGCCGCGATCCACGCAACCAGGCGATCCTGCCGTTGCGTGGCAAGATCTTGAACGTCGAGAAGGCCCGCATCGACCGTATCTGGGCTAACAAGGAGGTCGAGGCGATAATCAATGCCCTCGGTACCGGCGTCCACGATGACTTCGACATCAACAAGCTGCGATATCACAAGATCATCCTGATGGCCGACGCGGATGTGGACGGTTCTCATATCCGGACCCTGCTGTTGACCTTGCTGTTCCGGTTCATGAAGCAACTGATCGATCAGGGGCATGTTTACCTGGCCCAGCCGCCGCTGTTCCGCATCCGCTGGACGAATGCCCCACACGAACTCGCCTATACCGATGCCGAACGCGATGCGCTGCGCGATGCCGGCATCGCGGCCGGCAAGAAACTGCCCCAGGTCAACCCGATCCAGCGCTACAAGGGCCTTGGTGAGATGGACGCCCAGGATCTGTGGGAGACCACGATGGATCCCACCGGTCGGATCCTGCTCCAGGTGACCCTGGACGATGCCGCCCGCGCCGACCAGATGTTCTCGATCCTGATGGGTGAGGACGTCGAGGAGCGGCGGCTGTTCATCCAGCGCAATGCCAAGGATGTGCGCTTCCTCGACATCTGACCGGCACCGCGTCCGATAGGCGAACGGTGCGGAGAAGGAAAGAAGTAGATGACCGAAACTCCGCAGGGCCCGGGTGGGCCCGGAAACCCGATAGATGACATTCTCGGGGACGGCACCGGTACCCGCGCCGGTGGCAATCCGGTGCAGGCGGGCGACGATGGCGCCGAGGCGGGCATAGCCGAGCCCCGCAAGGGCATCGTCGAGCAGGTTGATCTGCAATCCGAGGTGCAGAACTCCTACCTCGAATATGCGATGAGTGTGATCGTCGGGCGGGCGCTGCCGGACGTCCGCGACGGCCTGAAGCCGGTGCATCGCCGGGTCATCTACGCGATGTACGACGGTGGTTATCGTCCCGATCGCGGTTGGAACAAATGCTCGCGCGTGGTCGGCGAGGTGATGGGTCTCTATCATCCCCACGGCGATTCGGCGATCTATGACACCCTGGTGCGTCTGGCGCAGCCGTGGGTGATGCGTGCGCCGCTGATCAGCGGGCAGGGCAATTTCGGTTCTCCCGGCAACGATCCGGCTGCCGCGATGCGTTACACCGAATGCCGGATGGCGCCGCTCGCGATGGAAATGGTGCGGGATATCAACGAGAACACCGTTGATTTCCAACCCAACTACGACAATCGCGAGACCGAGCCGACCGTGCTGCCGGCTCGCTACCCCAACCTGCTGGTCAACGGGTCGTCCGGGATCGCGGTCGGCATGGCCACCAATATCCCGACCCACAATCTGCGCGAGGTGAGCCAGGCCGTCCAGTGGTATCTGGAGCATCCGCAGGCGACCGGTGAGGAACTGCTTGAGGCGGCCTTGGCCAGGGTGAAGGGGCCGGACTTCCCCACCGGGGCCCTGATCGTCGGCCGGCAGGGCATCGAGGACGCCTATCGCCGCGGCCGGGGTTCGGTCACCATGCGGGCGGTGATCAACATCGAGGAGGAACCCAATGGGCGCACCTCGCTGGTGGTCACGGAGCTGCCCTATATGTGCAATCCGGACAATCTGGCCCAAAAGATCGCCGACCTGGTCAACTCGGGCAGGCTGACCGGGATAGCCGATATCCGCGACGACACCTCGGCGCGTACCGGCCAGCGGCTGGTCATCGTCTTGAAGCGGGACGCTCAGCCGCGGGTGGTGATGAACAACCTCTACAAGCACACCCAGCTGCAAGACACCTTCGGCTGCAACATGCTGGCCCTGGTCGACGACGTGCCCCGTACGCTCCGGCTCGACCAGTTCATCAGGTACTGGGTGGATCATCAGTTGGCGGTGATCCGGCGCCGTACCCAGTATCGGCTCGATCAGGCGGAGAAGGATGCCCATATCTACCGGGGCCTGGTCAAGGCCCTGGATATGCTGGATGAGGTCATCGCGTTGATCCGCCGCTCCCCCAACGCCGAGGTCGCCAATCATGGCCTGCGGGAGTTGCTGGGCATCGACGAGGTGCAGGCGCAGGCGATTCTGGACATGCAGCTGCGCCGGCTGGCGGCACTGGAGCGGCAGAAGATCATCGACCGGTTGACCGCCCTGGAAGCCCTGATCGCCGATCTGATCGACATCCTCAACACCGAGTCACGCCAGCGGAGGATCGTCGCATCCGAGTTGACCGAGATCGTTGAGAAGTACGGTGACCAGCGGCGAACCCAGATCGTCGCGGCCGACGGCGACATGAGCGATGAGGATCTGATCCCCGAGGAGGATGTCGTGGTCACCTTGACCCGGGGCGGATACATCAAACGCACCCGGATCGACCAGTATCGCGTCCAGAAGCGTGGCGGCAGGGGGGTACGTGGCGCCCAATTGCGTGCCGAAGACCAGGTGGAGGCGGTGTTCACGGCGAAAAGCCACGATTGGATCGTGTTCTTCACCAACATGGGCCGTGCCTACCGGATCAAGGCTTGGCAGCTGCCGGAGGGCGGCCGGGATGCCAGGGGCGGGCATGTTGCCGGGCTGCTGAGTTTCCTGCCGGACGAACGGATCGCCCAGGCCATCGTGCTGCGTAGCTATGCCGATGCGGAATACCTGCTGCTGGCCACCCGCAAGGGGCTGATCAAGAAGACCGCCCTGGCGGCCTACGATTCACCTCGCCAGGCCGGTCTGATCGCGGTCAGTTTCCGCGATTCCGACGATGAGCTGATCGGGGCCGAGTTGGTCAACGCGGCCGATGAGGTGTTGCTGATCAGCCGTCGGGGGCAGGGGATCCGGTTCCCGGCTGCCGACGATCAGGTGCGTCCGATGGGGCGGACGACTTCGGGGGTCACGGGCATGCGGTTCCGCGGTGACGACGAGTTGCTTTCCATGGCGGTGATTCGCGCCGGGGCCGACGCCAACCAGTTCGCGTTCATGGTCACCGCCGAGGGGTACGCCAAGCGCACCCCGATAGCCGATTTCCGGGCCCAGAACCGCGGTGGCCTGGGGGTGCGGGCGATGCGGCTGCGCGATGGCCGCGGGAGTCTGGTGTCCGCGCTGGTGGTCACCGAAACCGATGAGGTGATCTCCTTCAAGGGTTCTGGGCAGGTGATCCGCAGCGCGGTGTCCGATGTGTCCCCGACCGGCCGCGACACCATGGGGGTCAGGTTCGTCGGCATCCGCGGTGAGGATCAGGTGGTGGCGGTCACCGTCAACCCCGAACCGGCCAACGATGCCGACATCTCCTCGGCCGGACAGCTGGCTGGGGGCGCGGCCGGTGTGGTGGCAGATGGCCCGGTGACCGATCAGGGTGTTGGCTTGATGATGGTAGATGGCGCCCAACAGACTACTGTTGTGCAAGACGCTGCAGGCCGATTGGAGGCAACCGATGAGTGATCATTCGTCCCGGACGATCAGCCTTCGACAGCGCAGGCCGACAACGACTGGAGGCAACCAATGAGCGATCAGCCGACCCAGGTGCGCGTGCCCGATCAGCCGACCCAGGTGCGGATCGATGACCAGCAGGCCACGCAGGTGCGCAAGAAGCCGCGGCCGACCGCCGCGGCTAAGGGCTCGACGCGGGCCGGCAGCGACAGCCGGGCACGTACCGGGCGGGTGCGCGATTCCCGCGCCGATATCCGCCCGGCGCGTAAGGCGCGGCTGCGCATCGCGAAGCTGGATCCCTGGTCGGTGATGAAGACCTCGCTGATGTTCGCGATCGCCGCCGGGATCATCCTGTTCGTGGCGGTGATCCTGCTGTGGTCGGTGATCGAGGCGTCCGGGGCTTTGCAGGCCTTGCAGGAGACCTTGAATGCGTTGCTCGGTAACCCGGATGGTTCCGGGCAGGTGCAGGTCAGCCAGTTCATCAGCCGCGGGCGGGTGCTCGGGTTCACCGCCATCGTGTGCGGTGTCAACGTCATCTTGCTGACCGCGCTGGCTACCCTGGGCGCCTTCCTGTACAACCTTTCCGGTTCGGTGCTGGGTGGTTTGGAGGTGACTCTCGCCGAGGACTGATCGGCTCGCTTCATCAGAAACGGCATCGGAGTCAGGGATCCCCCGGAGGGGTCCCTGATTTCTTTTCCGTGACCCCCTGATTTTTCCGGGGTCCGATTGAGGTCGCAAAATGGTGAGCGTACCGTGAATTTCATGAGCGCATCACATGGAAAACCTCGATCGGTGGAAGTCTCATCAACACTCTCGTCTCTCGAGTCCTCGGATCTCAGTGGGGATCGATCGGATCAAGGTCATCACCTCACTGTGGGCGGAAAGGTTCTGCGCATCGTGATTGCGTTTGCGATGATGTTCGCCTGTGCGCTCACGCCGCCTTTACTGAGTCAGATTCCTGCTGTCCGGTCCTTTGCTCTCGCGCACTCGCATCCCCAGGGTAATGCCGACGACTTAGTCATGGCTGCCTTCGTTCTGTTGCTCTATGGGACGGCAACGATTCTGGTTCTCATGCTGTGCTATGTGCTGCGTCGTACGCTTGATCGAGGCCGTCGCGTCAGCCTATGTTTGCGTTTAGATCGTCGAGCCCTGTTGTGGGTGGTGGGGATGGTTCTCGTTGCAGTCGCGGTGAATCTCGCGGTCGCCGGTTTTGTCCACGCCCTCGGTCTTGCTGGTGGGAATGAGGGGATTCCGGACAGGCCTTGGTGGATTATGGCTGTGACGATCTTCTCTCAGGCCTTTCTTCTGCAGGGTATCCCTGAAGAGATAATCTGGCGAGGCTGGCTCTTCTCCTCGCTGGGCGAGACGCGGTTTGCAGCAGTGTCCAGCGTCCTAGGGTTCACTGTTCTTCACCTTCTATCCCAAGTGGGTCAGCAGAACCTGCTGGAGCACATCACATATCTCGCGATGCCGTGTGGATTCGCGGTGACAGCATTGATCGTTCGGACGATCTCCGGGTCGACCTGGGCGGCCATCGGCGTGCACGGAGGACTGCACGTGGCGAACGACATGCTGTCGGACTGGCTGCATCTTCCTCACGGGTCGATCGCCTGGATTCTCCAGGGCCTGCTCTGGGCAGCGGTCGGCCTTCTCATTCTCGCCTTTCACCGCCGTCGTCAGCGTCTGGCGGCGTTGACAGGCCAGACATGTTGACGCCCTCCATCTTCAGGAGCCATTCCTTGCGGTCGACTCCTCCGGCGTAACCGCGCAGGCTCCCGTCGGAGGCGAGCACGCGGTGGCACGGCACGATAAGAGCGATCGGGTTGTGTCCGACTGCGCCACCCACGGCCTGTGCGGACATGTGCCTCCGGCCAGTACGCCGGGCGACCTCCGCGGCGATGCGGGCATAGGTGCTGGTGGCACCGAAGGGGATGGAGACCATGATGGCGGTGACCATCTTCTTGAAGTCGGAGCCCTCGACCCTGATCGGCGGGGTGAAGCCCGGGTCGGTGCCCTCGAAGTAGGCGTTGAGCCACCGGGCCGTCTGCGTGAAGACAGGCAGGAGCGGCTGGACCACAGCCTCGTCGCTGATTGTCGAGCGGTCGTACTTCTGGCCGTCGAACCACAGGCCCGTGAGGTGCTCACCATCGCTGGCCATGGTCATGGCTCCCAAGGGGGACTCGTAATGGTTGAGGTAGTGCATCTCTTCTTTCTTCTCGTTCCGCTTCTTGCTCTTGGTGGCGTGTTCGGGCGCTGATTTTGCTTCTGCCCGGTTCCACAGGTGCATGACGGCGTAGGCCCGCCACGGTTTCCAACATTCGGCCAGCGTGAGGATCTTCCCTCGGGGCGGGGTTCTCAGCGCCTTTCTGACCTCCAGGTCGGTGGCGAGGAATGCATCGGGCCAAGCCAGGCAGCGCATGGCGATATAGTTGGCGGTCCAGGTTCCAATGCCCGGGATCTCCATGAACCGAGTAACTGCGGCTTCAGGGTCGGGGCAGCAGGAGGCGTCGATGATGCCGGAACTTATCATCGCGGCCAGTCCGTGAATAGCCCGTGCCCGGGCAGCAATGATGCCGAGCGGTCCTAGATGCTGCTCGATCGCACCGTCGAGGTTGAGGAGCTCCTGAACCGTGGGGAAGGTCGTGGTCAGTCCGTCGATTCCGGTGTCCACGGGTGAACCGAGAGCCTGGACGAGCCGACCGGCCAGCGTCCTGGCTGCCTGGACCGTGACCTGCTGACCCAGGACCGCGAGGACAGCGGTTTCGAAGGCGTCGAAGCAGCCGGGCACACGTGTGCCCGGGATGAATGGTCCGAGCGTGGAGTCATCCATGCTTGTGAGTGCGCCAGCCACGGTATCGGGCTCGCAGTGGAGATCGAATAGATTCTTGATCCCGTACAGCACCACCGGTAGTGCGGATAGCAGTGAGGCGGAGACGGTTACCGCCAGCCGATTGTGCTCGGAGTCGTTGCCCACGGCCACCCAGCCTGTGAGATCACGTCCTGAGGAGCGCAGGCGGATCGTCCTGGCGTAACGATCGTCTTCTACCTTCTCGACGCCGGGGATGGCTCTGCGTGCCAGGAACTTCAGTATGAGGTCCCAACGGTATGGGGGACGGTACCCCAGACTGAGCTGGACGGTGTCACCGTCGGCCCTGTTGAGCCGTGCTTGGCTGCGCAAAGCGGTGGGCGTCAGCCGGTAGCGACGTCGGAACACCTCGTTGAAGCGGCGCAGGCTGCCGAACCCCGCGGCATAGGCCACGTCCACCACTGATAGGTCCGTGTCGGTCAAAAGACTCTTGGCCAGCAGAAGTCTGCAGGTCTGGCGGTACTCCACGGGACGCACGTGATAAGCGTCCTCGAAGACACGGCGCAGGTGGCGGTTGGAGCAGCCCAGATGACGGGCGATATCCGTCAGGCTTCCCTGAACACCACAGTTCCTCTCGATGTACCGTGCTGCGGCGCGAGCCAGTGATGCCGAAGAGTCCACGGGGGCGTACCCGGGTGCCAGCTCGGGCCGGCACAGCAGACAGGGGCGGAACCCCGCTTGTTCGGCCTCGGCTGCCGTGGCGTAGAAGGAGCAGTTGACCGCAAGCGGTTTCCGCGCCCGGCACACTGGGCGGCAATAGACACCGGTCGTTGCGACCCCAACGAAGAACCGTCCGTCGAATCGGGTGTCCTTGGCCAACAGGGCCCTATACAGCGATTCGCTGTCCAAATCCGGCATGATCCTCCTCAGAAACGTTCCAAGCATGGCATCGGGGCCTTAAGGAGTCCGGCCGTTTTCGGACATTGATGTCCAGCCGTTGATGCGCTTCTGGTTGAGACGGCATGGTCTCCTCCCGGTTCGTCGGCGAGTGGGCCGAGAACATGTCGGTCCTCAGCGGAGTGCTGCGGAGTCGCGTGCACCGTCTCACCTCCGTCGTCGTCGCCAATGCTCCGGGGCTCCCTTAGGCTTGGCCACGGTGCGCACGGCGGGACCGGTCGGTCGCCGTCGTCGCGCAGAACCTCCGCTCACACCCTGACGAAAGGCGCAGACGAGCAGTGGCTGAGTACATCTACCAGATGATCAAGGCGCGCAAGGCCCACGGCGACAAGGTCATCCTCGACGACGTCACCATGGCCTTCCTCCCCGGAGCCAAGATCGGCATGGTCGGCCCCAACGGCGCCGGCAAGTCCTCCATCCTCAAGATCATGGCCGGCATCGACCAGCCCTCCAACGGCGAGGCCCGCCTGACCCCCGGCTACAGCGTCGGCATCCTCCTGCAGGAGCCCCCGCTCAACGAGGACAAGACGGTGCTCGGCAACGTCGAGGAGGGCGTTGCCGAGATCAAGTCCAAGCTGGACCGCTACAACGAGATCAGCGCCGCCATGGCGGACCCGGACGCCGACTTCGACGCCCTCATGGCGGAGATGGGCACCCTCCAGGACGCCCTGGACGCGGCCAATGCCTGGGACCTCGACTCCCAGCTAGAGCAGGCCATGGACGCCCTGCGCTGCCCCCCGCCGGACGCCGAGGTCAAGAACCTCTCCGGTGGTGAGCGCCGCCGCGTGGCCCTGTGCAAGCTGCTCCTCGAGGCCCCGGACCTCCTCCTGCTGGACGAGCCCACCAACCATCTCGACGCCGAGTCCGTCCTCTGGCTCGAGCAGCACCTGGCCAGCTACCAGGGCGCCGTCATCGCCGTCACCCACGACCGCTACTTCCTCGACCACGTCGCCCAG
>ERZ773077.1216-NODE-1216-length-18040-cov-4.865833_pt1 | contig 18040 bp, 16 predicted proteins | sample MGYA00580612_ERZ773077 | MGnify/ENA primary metagenome ERZ773077 (study PRJEB29015, sample SAMEA2737971) | human oral metagenome | biome: human oral; feature: human-associated habitat; material: dental | place: China | collected 2021 ...
GCGAGACGCCGTCCCACCATGCGAGATGCGCTATCGAGGCGAAGCGGGGACGGGGTGCCGGAACCTCTCCCGCCGCCGCCCGGTCCGGCTCGCGGCGCCCGCTGCAGCGGCGCGGCGTCGAGCCGCCCCTTGAAGGCTGATATTCGCGTAATGCCGCGCCGAGCCGGAATCGCCTGCCCTGTGGATATCTTCGGTTATCCACAGATGCCGCCTCCCCCTGGTGCGCGCCAGCGGAGCGGAGCATCCTGGGGCCATGGGAATCCGTTATTACGCATACGCCTTCGAGGCCGAGCAGACCGCCGACGCACTCGTTCACCCGCATCGCTACCTCTCCGCCGATCCGCTGGCCGACGCCTGGGGCTTCGAGCCCGGTGCGCGCATCGGTTCGGGGCTCTACGGACAGGTCGTTCCCAAAAGGGACATGCTCTATCTCGACAAGGCCTGGGATGAGCTCCAGGACCTGACTCGTGAGCGTCCCGGGGTGCACCCGGAGCGTCCGTCCTACCGCATGTTCGAGGGGCACGTGAATGTCAATGCCGGTCCGCCCGGCTGGGAGCCGTGGGTGCGGGTGCTGGTCCCCGAAGAAATGAGCCCGATCGCGCAGGATCTGAGTGAGTTGTGCCGCGATCTCAATGCCGAGTCCCCGGACGAGAGCGTGGCGAGTCTGTGGCGGTGCCCCTCGAGCGCGGACTACGTCCTGCCCTACCTCTGCAAGGCTCGGGACTTCACCCGCGGCCTGGTGGAGGACGGCCGCGGCATGGTCTACATGATCGCGTAATGGGGCGCCCGCTCATCATCGCGCTGGTGCGCCCGCTCGCCGGGGACTCGCGTCACGTGGGCCGGGCTCCTCGCCCTCGGCGGTGAGGCGCCCGCCCGCCGGGGGACCCGGTCGTCGCCCGGCGGGAAGCCGGTCAGGGGCGGTGGCGTTCTCGACGGCGGCCGTCACCGCGTGCTGGCGGACGGCGAGGTCCTCCGGCGGGAAGGAGGCGTCGATGCACCGCCTCCGGAAGTCGAGGTGGGCCCGGTCGAGCCAGTGCCCGCTGGACTCCACGTCGCTGCCGCCCTCGCCCTGGATGGAGTACCAGCACAGGTACTCGACGCCGTCGACCGTCTCGGAGAAGATCGTCTCGACGTGCATGTGCTCCGGCCCGAGAGTCTCCCGGACGGCCTGCTCGTGATCGCGCAGGAGGGCCGTCCACTCCTCGACGACGTCGCTGCGCCCGGGCGGCACTCGGAACCGCGTCAGTTCCACTCGCGTGGCCCCAGTGTGGCACCGAAGCGAGCGTTCCTCCGGGTTTGCGCCGGTGTCCCGGTGGCGCCAGGTTCGGCATCTTCATGGCTATGCCCCTGCTGAACGAATCTGCATCCGAAAGCCCAGTGGATCGTTGTCGCCTATTGTCCGGGTGCACTGCTTCGTCGCGGGTGCGGGCGGATCGTGGACGCCGCTGCGCACGAGACCATCGCTCCGTCTGTCCCGCCTGCCTCATTCGCCTCTTCCGTCTCGCCGCGGGCGCGGGCTGACACCGGGGTGAGTCGGTCCGGCGGCTCAAAAAGGTGGCTGGCGCATATCTTTCACCCCCGGTCCCGCGCCCCTCCCGTCCAGAAGTGTTGCAATGACGCCATTCCCCGGGAGCGCAGGAGCAGTCGCGCACCCGAAAGTTACGCGCCAGCCACCTTTTCCGCGCCGCCAGCGCTTCCGGACAGCGGCGGCGGGCCCACAGGACAGGAGATCGTCCCCGCGCGGGCCCGGTGACGCCCCCAAACCGCGACGACGGGGATTGCCGGAGGCCCCGACGCTCCCGGGCCGCCATTGACTGGGTCCGAACAGTGACGGAGGGGAGTTCAGTGCTCGTCGTCGAGGACCTCGACCTCGACCACCCCGTCCACCATGGACAGGACCGACAATAGGTCGGAGACGTCCTTCTTGCCGCTGACCCGCACGTCGACGACGGCGCCCTTCCAGTCCCTGCGCGTCACCTGGCGGCTCGCCGTCACCATGGTCTCGAAGCCCATCTCGGAGGCCTTGACCAGGATCGTGCGGAGGAGCCCCCTCCCGTCGGCGTACGTGATCCGCAGCCTCCCCTCGGAGCCCCGGTGGATGAGTCGGCGGATGACGGGCGTCAGGGCGAGGACGGCCACGAAGTACAGCGCGACGACCAGGGCGGCGACGGTGATCATCCCGAATCCGCACGCCATTCCGACGGCGGCTGCCACCCAGATCGCGCTCGCCGTCGTCAGGCCCCGGACGCTGTCGTGCCCGAAGAAGATCACCCCTGCGCCGATGAAGCCGATCCCCGAGACCACCTGCGCGGCGATCCGCGACGCGTCCCAGCGCATATTGCCCGTGAGCCCCGACGGCGCGCCGTACAGCGACACCAGGGTGAACAGGTAGCTCCCCAGCCCCACGAGGACGTGGGTCCTGATTCCCGCGTCCTTGCGGTGCACCTCGCGCTCCAGCCCGATGAGGCCGCAGAAGAGCAGGACGAAGAGGGCGGACACGGCCTCCCCGGCGGACGGCATGTGGAACAGGTCCATATGGGCTCGCTTTCGCAGCTGCACGACGACGCTCGACGCGGCGAGCCTACGCGTCGCCCGCCCCGCACGGGGTGCAGCGGGTCCCGGGCGCCGCCGCGAGTCGGGGCTGTGCCCGTCCGGGGAGCGCCGCAGTCCGGGGGACGGAGGAGGACCCGTCCGGTGGCGCCGGTTCGAAGGAGAGTCGCCAGCCCGGAGGGAATGGTCCGCTGAGGAGGACAATCGCGGTGTGCGCATCACCGGCATCGACCACATAGTCCTCACCGTCGCCTCCGTCGAGGCCTCCGTCGACTTCTACTCGTGCGTCCTGGGGATGGACGTCGTGACCTTCGGGCGGGGGCGCACCGCGCTGCGCCTGGGCGACCAGAAGATCAATCTTCACCCCGCCGACGCCCCGATCGCCCCGCACGCCGACCGCCCCGCCCCCGGCAGCGCCGACCTGTGCCTCGTCGTCGTCGGAGGGATCGACGCCGCGGCCGCGCGCCTCGCCGACTGCGGCGTCCCCGTCGAGCTCGGCCCCGTCGACCGGGCGGGCGCGCTCGGCCCCGTCCGCAGCCTCTACGTGCGCGACCCCGATCGCAACCTCGTCGAGCTCGCCTTCTACGACGGGGCCTGACTCGCCCTCCGCGGCGGGACCTGGGAGGCTTGGCGCATGCGACTCGTCATTGGCGCCCCGGGCAACGGAACCGTTTTGAAGGATGCGATCAAGGAGCGGTTGGCCGTCGACCGGCGCGTGAGCTCCGTGGTTGATCTGTCCGCGCCGGGTATCACCTACCCGGAGGTCTCCTTCCGGGCCGGCCGGGCGATTGCCGAGGGGGAGGCCGATCGCGGCATCCTCATCTGCGGCACCGGCGTGGGCACCGCCATCGCCGCGGGCAAGGTCCCGGGCGTGCGGGCCGCGACCGCTCACGATCTGATCACCGTGCGCGGCTCGGTGGAGAACTACGACGCCCAGATCCTGTGCATGGGCCAGAATGTCATCGCGGCGCCCGCGGCCTGGGCGCTCATCGACATCTGGCTCGACCTGCGCCACGACCCCACGAGCGACTACGGCCCCAAGGTCGGCGAGATCGAGGCCTACGAGGCCCGCCGCGCCTGAGCCCCGGGCCCGCCGTCGGCCCTACTGCGCGGGCCTTGCGGGGACGGCCCGCGCGGGTGTGGAGATGCGGGTGTCGAAGCGCGTGCTCGCCAGGCGGCGCTCCGCCCAGGTGATCGTGTCCAGGACGGCGCGCGCCGTGTAGGCCCGCCGCCCGGCCCCGATCGACTCCGTGGTCAGGATGCCCGCGGCCCGCAGGGTCTCCAGGCCCCGGGATGCGGCCGTGCGCGAGACGCCGTAGATCCTCGACGCCGTCGCGATGGTGAGGACCGGGGCGCCCGGCAGGCCCTCCAGGATCCGCAGGGCCGCCGAGTCTCTCCGCGGTGCCCGGCCGCCGCCCTCGCGGGCGATCCACTTCTGGAGACTCTCATTCCACTCCTCCCGTACGCCCGCCAGCTCGGTGGAGATCCTCTCCGCCTGGTCGCAGGCCAGTACGACGGCCTCGAGGAAGAACGAGATCCACGCGTCGCGGCCGCCGGGCCCGTCCGGATCGTCCGACTTTCCCAGTCCGCCCGGATCGCCCAGCACGTCCGGCCCGCCGGGGCCGGCGGCGTCCGGTCGGTGCGACTCGGTGTCCGGCCCGTCGGGGTCCCCCGCTTCGCGGAAGCGGGACAGCGCCTCGACGTACTTGCCGCTCAGCGTCGACAGGACCAGGCTCGTCGGCAGAATCATGCCGGCGAGGAGCCCCCGGCGCGTCAGCACCGTGTGGATGAGTGCTCGCCCCACTCGGCCGTTGCCGTCCGCGAAGGGGTGGATCGTCTCGAACTGGGCGTGCACGAGTGCGGCCTGGATGAGCGGGGCGTGGGCAGCGCTGTTGAGGTATGTCATGAGGTCGTCCAGCAGTGCTGGCACCAGTTCGGGAGGTGGCGGGATGAAGTCTGCCTCTAAAGGGCGGTAAGAGGATCCTCCGAGCCAATTCTGCGCCTCCCGGATACCGTGATGCCCCGGCGAATCGGGGAGCAGGCTGCGGTGGAGCGCCAATAGTCCATTGATGGTCACCGCCGGGGCGGCGGCCAGATGCTCTGTCGCGTCCTTGACGGCGGTGACGTTGTGGGCGACGGCCCGCGCGGCTCGCGATGCGTGCGACCTCGCGTTCTTTGATGTCGGCGCCCTGAAGTATGCTGAGACTTACCTTAACGATCTGAAGGGGCTGCTGTGGGCAAGGGATTCCAGGGAGCTGTGCTGCGCGCGCTCGGCGCCAGGGAGCACGTCGTCACCGTCAGCGGCAGGGATCAGCTGGCCGAGCACTTCGTGCGCATCCATTTCCGCTCCGGCACTCTGCTGCGCGACGGCGCTCTCCATCCCGACTCCTGGATCCGCCTGTGGTTCCCCAACCCCGATAACCCCTCCACTCTCAATCAGCGCGGCTACACCCTGGTGGATCCCGACCCGCAGGCCGGCACCTTCGCCATCGACTTCGTCCTCCACCACCCCATGGGGCCGGCCTCCTACTGGGCCTCCAGGTGCGAGGTCGGCGAGGAGCTCGTCGCCCAGCGCTTCGGAGCCCAGCCCTTCACCCTCCTCGACCCGCCCCCGGCCGGCTACCTCCTCCTGGGCGACCTCACCTCCTACCCGGCCATCACCTCGATCGCCGCCGCCGTGCCCGACGACATCCCGCTCGTGGTCTACCTGGAGCGCCACTCACCTCTCGACGAAGGCCTCCCGCTGCCCAGCGGCTCCCGCGTCACGGCCGCCTGGGTCGATGAGCTCCCCGATGGCCAGGGCCTGGCCCAGGCCATCGACGGACGCGACTGGTCCGGCTGGTTCGCCTGGATCGGCGCCGAATCCCTCGCCACCCGGCGCGCTAAGGGCGTTCTCAAGCGTGAGCATGGTCTGGGTAAGGCCGCCCTCCACGCCCAGGCCTACTGGATGCGGGGGCGGGCTCTGGGTAAGTCGCGCCTTCTGGATGAACTCAACGCCGCTCATGAGGTGGAATAGCGCAGTCAGACCCAGCTGGTTGGCCCGCGCTGCTGGCGGTGTGAGTAGTGGGATGTCCAAAGTGGAGGAGATCAGGTAGGGGGATCGGGGTGTGGGGGTGCTTTTGTGCGATTCGGCCTGGTGTGTCCGGCAGATGGAGAAGGTTGGATCGCCTTGATCTCCTCCGTTTTGGACATGGTTCGGCTATCCGCCCGATTCGAGGTGCCCTGGTCCGTGACCGACTTCTCGGCCCCTGCACTTTGTGCAACACTGCACCGAGTGCATGATTGGGGTCGTGACTCGAACCGACCTGCGCGCCGCCCACACGCGGCGGACTCGTGCCGCCATTCGGGCGGCCGCCCTGGCGCTGACCCGTGAGCGCGGCTACGCCGCCATGACGATCGACGACGTCGCCGCTCTCGCCGGAGTCTCGCGGCGCACCGTCTTCAACCACTTCTCCTCCAAGGCCGAGCTCCTCGTCATCGGCCCTGAGACCCCTGAGCCCGAGGCGATCGAGGCCTTCGTCGCCGGCAGCGGCCCCCTCCTGGAGGACCTCGGCACGCTGCTGATCTCCGGCGCGCAGGCCCTGGAGCCCGAGCGCGCCTGGCTCATGGCCTTCCCCCAGATCGTGCGCGACAACCCCGAGGTGGAGCGCGCCGTGCACGAGCGCTTCCAGGCTGTCGAGCGTGTTCTGGAGGACGCCGCCTCCAGGCGCTTGGGGCTGCCCTCCTCCGCCCCCCAGGTGCGGGCCGTGCTGGCGCTGTCCAGCGCGGTGCAGAAGGCCGCGATCCGCATGTGGGCCGCCTCCTGCGACGCCGACGATGGCGCCAACGGCCCGGCGGATGACCGGCAGGCCGGCATCCCGGACGGGCCCGGCACTGGAAGCGGTCGGACCGGGGGGTGCCATGAGCAGGCCGCCGCATCGGTCGGCGAGCAGTCCGATCCGATCCTCAGTCTGGCCGACGCCGTTCGCGCCGTGACTGCCGCCATCGGCGAGATCATCGCCCCGACCTCCCAGTAGCCGCTCATTGGGCAGCCGCCGGGCAGCCGGCGGCCAGTCACCAGCCACTGACTCGCCGCTCCATTCGGCACCATCCGGTCCCGGCCGGTCCCGTCTAGTCCCGGCCGCTCAGCCGCCCCGCCCCGGTCAGCGGGCCACCGGGACAGCTCCAGATTTCTCAAACCATTCCGCCCCTTCAACACGCAAAGGCACGACTTGTGACTCAACCTGTAACCGCGTCGGAGAGCACTGACGCACAACCGGCGGCAGGCGACTTCCACCCCGACCGCCGCTTCTGGGCGGTCTACGCCTCCCTGCTGGTGGTCATGTTCCTGTCCGCCATGGACCAGACGATCGTCGGCACCGCCTTGCCCACCATCGTGGGCGACCTCGGCGGCGCCGCCCACATGGCCTGGATCCTGACCTCCTACACGCTGGCCATCACCGTGGGGATGCCCGTCTACGGCAAGCTCGGCGACCTGGTGGGCCGCAAGAATCTCTTCCTGGTGGCCATCGGCCTGTTCCTTGTGGGTTCGGCATTGTGCGGCACCGCTACCTCGATGATGCAGCTCATCATCTACCGGGCCATCCAGGGCCTGGGCGGCGGTGGCCTCATGATCTCCTCCCAGGCGATCACCGGTGACCTCATCCCACCGCGCGTGCGCGGCACCTACATGGCCCCCATGGGCGCCATGTTCGGCATCGCCTCCATCCTGGGGCCGATCGTGGGCGGTTGGCTGACCGATTCGGTCTCCTGGCGCTGGACCTTCTGGATCAACCTGCCGCTGGGCATCCTGGCCTTCATCGCAGTCGCCATCGTGCTGCGCCTGCCCACCCGCCCGCTGACCGAGAAGATCGACTGGTGGGGCCTGATTCTCTTGAATGCCGGTGCTGTGGCCATTGTCCTCATGGCGACCTGGGGAGGCAACGAGTACGCCTGGACCAGCCCTGTCATCATCATCCTGGGGGTTGCGGGTCTGATCTGCTGGGGGCTCTTCGCCTTCGTGGAATCGCGCGCCGCCGACCCGATTCTGCCGTGGCCGATCCTGATCAACCGCACCTTCGTCATCTCAACCATTGTGGGCATGCTCGCCATGGGCGGGATGATCGGCGTGTTGAGCTATCTGCCCACCTACCTGCAGATGGTTTACGGGTACTCGGCCACCGCCTCCGGACTGCTTCTGGTGCCCATCACTCTCGGCATGCTCGCCTCCTCGATCCTCTCCGGCATCCTGGTCTCCCGCAACGGCCGTTACCGCATCTACCCGGTGGTGGGCAGCCTGATGGCGGCGGGCGCCTCCTTCTGGCTCTTCCGGCTGACGACCTCCACCGCCGTGTGGCAGGTCTCCGCGGCCACCTTCGTCATGGGCGCGGGAATCGGGCTGTTCTTCCAGCTGCTGATCACCGTGGTCCAGAACGCCGTCCCCGCCCGGCACCTGGGCACGGCCACCAGCGGCAACAACTTCTTCCGCGAGGTGGCGGTCTCGCTCGGCGCCTCCCTGATCGGGGCGGCCTTCTCCTCCGGCCTGACCTCCCACCTCACCGAACGGATCGGGGATCTGGCCCGCAGCTCGGACCCGGCCGTGCTCGCCGCCCTGGCCAAGTTCCAGGACGCCGACACCTCCTCACTCACACCCGCCCTGGTGAACCAGCTGCCCACCGCGCTGCACGACGCCGTGGCGAGCTCCTATGCCGATGCCCTGCTGCCGATCTTCGGCTGGATGATCCCGTTGTTCGTGGTCACCGCGGTCATCGGCCTCTTCCTGCCGGAGGTGCCGTTGTCCCGCAAGACCGGCATGGAGCAGGTGGCCGAGGCTGAGTCAGCCGAGACAGCCGAGACAGCCGAGGCTGAGTCAGCCGGGTCAGCCGAGGCCGAAGCCGAGTCAGTGTCCAGTCAGTGAGCGGCCGGGGGCCGTCGGGGTAGTCGGGGGTCAACCGGTTGCCGGGCGGGTTTCCTGCGGGAGATGCGCCCGGGGCCGCTGGCAGGCCATCATGAGTCCGCCAACAAGGGGAATGACCGCTACTGCGGGGAACATGGGCATCGCCACTACCGCGATGGTCGGTCCCGCGATGATTCCCAGGGCGATGCGCGGCGCTAGGGGCAGATTCATTCTGCGGATGATCACCCAGGCGATCGCGGCCGCGCTGCAGAGGACCGAGGCGGCGATCCCCGGTGTGATCTGGCCGGAGAAGGGAACCTCCCGACATGCGGTTGCTGCTCCCGCGACGGATAGGACTATCAGGACGACCGGTCCCCAGGTGTGCACGGGCGAATATGGAGAATTCTCGGAGAAGTACAATCCGCTCGCCGCGAGCAGGGGCAGAATTCCCAGGAATCCGATCTGCATGCCTATCGCGAGAAGCTGCGATCCTTCTCCTCCCGTTGCGATTATGTCCTTGACGACGCAGCTGGTCGCTGCCAGTCCGAGAACGGCGGCGCAGACGCCCAGCACACGCATGCTTCGACTTCTTATCGCAGACCTGGGTGTGTGAGGCATGGGAGGCGCGGGAGACACGGGAGACGTGGTGGCGCTCACCGGTGTGCGTGGCGCTGCGGGCGGAGGCGATGGGAGGGCCGGACCCGGCCCCATGGGCGGCCCTGAGAACGGCCCCGAGAACGATGCGGAGTGAGTGATCGGCCCTGTGATTGATGACGGTGGGGACGCGGGCGTGCTGGCCGGGTGCCCCGGGGGCGGGAATGGGGGCCCGCCGGCGGCAGGCCCTGAACGGGGATGCGTGCTCGGTGGGAAGGGAGGCGTCGAGAAGAAGGCGCGCGTCGGGAAGGGGCGCGACTTGTAGATAATGGCGATGACGACAAGCGCTGTAGAAACGGCGGTGACCGTGAACGGGGTGATGGTGATCGTGAGTCCGGCCGGAGCCAGGATCAGGCCCGCCCCGGCCCCCAGCGCTGTGCGCGCCGCAGGATGCAGCCGCTTGCCGACGACGCCGTCGAAGGCGATCGCGATCGCGACCGCTCCCACGCCCCAGGACGCCAGGCAAAGTGGTAGGAAGAGGTTGCCGAAGGTCGGAGTGGGGTCTCCGGCGTCGGCCGCCTCGAAGCCGACCGTCCATGAGGCCTGTGCGGCGGCGCCGAGGAGGAACGAGGCGATCGCGGTCGCTGCCGTCGCAAGCGTGTGCACTCGCGGCAGCAGCTCATGCGCGCGCACGAATGCGAGAACGCCGATTACCAGAACGACGGGGGCCAGGTTCGTCAGCGCGCCCGGCACCCAACTGAGGGGATTGTCCTCGGATATCACGTCTCCGATGATGAAAACCAAGACGATGCTGATGCTCAGCGGGATTGCGAGGATTCCGCACCACAAGGCCAGATTCATCAGAGACTGTTTCCTCGGGTGCTCCGGATGATGGGGGCCGGGGCTGGTACTGGGACTGCTGTGAGGCGGAGGCGCTGCCGGGGACGGCTCTCCTGCGCTTGTCGTAGTCTTGTCGGTGTCGTCGGCGCTGCTGGCATTGCGGTGTTCAGCGGAAGGCATTGAAGGCATGGAAGGCATGGAACTTCCCTTGTTGGGAACTCATAGCTGCAGATCCTGGGGCTTCGAGCATAGTGAAGATATGTGCCGGTGCCCAGGGGCTTCCCGGGATTGTCCGACATTACATTTGCCTCCGAGGCGCTCGCGGCGCCCCGGGCCTTAGGTCTTCTTGGCCCTCTTCATGCATGTCCATGGGGAGCGCTGTCCTTGACCCCTCGTTTTTTCGGTAGGTAGCATCGCCATGTTTTATGGGGCTACCTCTATCGCAATGGCGTGCGAGGGGTGAGGCGGTAAAAATGACTGAGAGTCGCGATGGAGTGTGGCGTCCGGTAATTTTTTGGGTAGCTATTATATGTGTTGTCTGCTTTATTCCGGTGATCGGGGCTTACTTCTTCTTAACCTCCTTCACGCCCAGGCCGAGCCCTTTCGCCAATGAGCCGAGCCTCCTGTTCGACATCAATGCCTCGGATTATGGGGAGGGGATGCAGGTCATTTCCCTATCTGACCAAGACGGGAGGAGAATACTTCGTAATCCCCGGTCATCGGTGATCTACGTCGGTTTAAGCGACGGGGCGTCATCCGTGATCGTCGCCCTGGATGCTGGAACGGCGCAGGTGCGATGGAAGGCCGAGCTGAGCGGCTCTCAGCCGTATTGCATGCCTTATGAATGGGGGATCCGGTGCGTGGCGGGAGGTGAGCTCGTTGATGTTGCTGAGCGTGAGGGGACTGTGACTGAGCTGGCGACGCTTCCGTCTGATAGCTATCGGATTCGAAAGGGCGGGAATGACAAGAGCGGGGATGATCATGTCGTTTACCTCCTGCCGGTGGATGGTCGGCCCCAGGATTATCAGGTGGTCCCGTTGCGCGGTGAGGATCATGCCGTCATTCTGCCGTGGTCGCCGCCGCCGACCCCGTGCGCAGAGGCCTCGGTGACCAGCTTCGAGGCTGCCGACACTAAGGCCAGTTCAAAGGGTGAAGGAGTGGTGGCCGCCGTCGTCATCGACGGGTGGATGGTCCTGACGAGAGTCGATACCGGAGAGATTATCGATCAGCGTTTCGGGGAGCTTTATCGAGATGTCAACTCTGTGCTGGTGGCGGGCAATGAGGCGTGCGGGGCGGCATGGGGGCAGGTGGACGTGTCATACGTCCACTATGGCAATGTTCCTGTCTTGAGCGTAGTTCCGCTTCCGGAGGAGGAGGTGCCGACGCCTCCGCCGGCGGACAAGGTGAGGCCGGCCTCCAAGAAGGGCGACGCTGGCGGGCAGTTGTATGACGGTTTAAGTTCCCGGAAATACGTGGATGCGGAAGGGCGCTTTGGGGAATTGTTCAACGGGGAGATAAGTGAGTACGACTTCGTCGATCTGCGCGGATCTGGATTGGATAATGCTTTCGCGGACGGAATTGAGATGGCCGAGGGGGCTGTGCGTGGAACAACGGGCGGGGGCCTATCGGAACAAGGTAGAGAATATCTAGTCCTGGCCTCCGGTGGACATATGATCTCAGTTCGAAGTGGGGCTGCGGGCTCTGGTCGCAACAAGATCATGTGGAAGGCTGATATTGGTGACAGTGAATGGGAGCTGAAGGATGATGATAGCGTCGTCATGACACGTGACTCTCGTGGGAGAGTTACTGCCAAGAGCATCGATGAGGGGAAAGACCTGTGGAGTCTGGATATCCCGGAGGAGATGCGTTGGGAGAGCGGGGTCGAGGGAACATACGAGCTGGTGGAGGGAACCGCCGGTACTAGGAATAGAGGCATCTCCCTCGTCTTCTCCTCTGACTCCCGGGTTCTCATCTATGGGTAGTAACAGGCGTTGCAGAATTGAACAGAACCGAGCGGTGCCGAGCATAGTGAACGGACTTGGCTTGTAGAGGCATTCGTCTGCGATGCTGCTGCTGGTAGCGGCCGGTCTGGCGCAGTCGGTTGTGTCGTCTACCGGCCCTTATCGGCGCATGGGCGGCCGAGTTTATCGCCACGGAAATGAGGCGTTGCGCGAGGAGATCGCCGACGGCTGCGTTCAGGTCGAGGACCTGGTGGCCCGGTACTTCCACGTGGGCTGATTGGGCCGGCTTTTCCGCTGTGAACGTGCTTTTCTCTCATCCTTCTGGAGGTAGAGCTCAGAAGGATGAGAGAAAAGTACGTTCGTGTGGCAAGACTCAGTTCATGTCGGCAACCCCGGCAACCGCTGTCAACGAGACACGGCGAATCCGCGGATGAGGATGACGCAGCGGCAGCCCCGGAAACCGCTCTCAACAACCATTGGCGACCGGCGCACAGCGCGCCGTCACCGGTATCATCTCGGAACCAGCTATTTGGGCCGGCCAATGTAGGTCGATTCAGGTCGCTGAGGCTGGTGTAACGCTGCCGAGCGGCTTCTCCCGTGGTGCCGACGAAGCCGCCGATGGCATTCCAGGGCATTCCGGACTGTCGGGCCGATCTGATGGCCTCGACGACACGGCGTTCGGCACTCGAGCGCTCCGCAATCGCATGCCGCATCAGCTGGTGTGATGCGCCGGGCACTGGGGTATTCCTGCCGGTCCTATCGGGGTGTGCGAACGTCCCGCCACTCCTCGACGTCGCACTGGCCGTGCGCATTGCTCCCGACCGCGACCACGGTGCCGTCCTCTCGCAAGCCCAACGTATGGAGTGAACCCGCGGCAATTGCGATGATGTTGCGCCAGTCCTGTACCTCGCACTGACCGTGCGAGTCGGCCCCGACTGCGCGAACGGTTCCATCCGGCAGGAGTGCGACGGTGTGGCGGCTGCCCGCGGCTATGGCCGTCACCTTTGGCCACGGTGCCGTGTAGCACTCGCCGGCGCCGCTTCCCCCGGCGGTGAGCACGGCGCCATCGGTGCGCAGGCCCACTGTGTGCAGATACCCCGCCGAAACGGCGACAATCTCCCGCCAATCGCCGACATCGCACTGGCGGCGGCGATTGTTCCCCGTGGCCAGGACAGTGCCATCGACGCAGACTGCCACCGAATGCCAGTCGCCGCAGGAAACGGCGGCGACTCTGCGCCAGCCGTGCACGTCGCACTGGCCCTCGGCGTTCCGGCCGGTTGCTATCACGGCGCCGTTGGCGAGAACTCCCAGCGTGCGCCGCCAGCCGGCGGCGATAGCGGTGATGCCGCTCCAAGCCTGCACCTCGCACTGGCCATCGCCGTTCCATCCGGTGGCGACGACCGTGCCGTCGGCCTTGAGCCCCACAGTGTGGGACTTTCCCGTATTGGCTGCCGTATGCACATTCCCGGCCGCGACCGCGCCGATCGTGCTCCAGGCGGAGACGTCCGGCTCGGCCTGACCCCGCGCGCCGGTGGCGAGGGCCTTCCCATCGCCCCTGCATGCTGCTGAGTGCCGTGGACCGGCGGCGATGGCGGCCATGTTCCCCATGTTCCTCTTACTTCTGTCTTGTCTTCTGTCTTCTGCGCGCTGGGTGCGAGCCTCATTCTCGTTCCGGGGCGTGCAGCCCGCATGGTGAGTTTCACCGTCCCGTCTGAAGGTGAATGCGAGCAGGTAGGGAGAAGCCGCCGTTCATGTGGTGAACCGCGGTTGATGGAGTGGGACTGGGCTCCTCCGACGGAAGTGTGCATTCCCGGTCGGATCGACGTGCGATCAGAGGGGTGTCGTGGTTCTGCTCGCGGTCCAGCTGTGTGGGCGATGGCGTCGGTGGCTTCAGGGCCTGCAGTGCCGCCTCGAAGCCGACCGTCCATGAGGCCTGTGCGGCGGCGCCGAGGAGGAACGAGGCGATCGCGGTCGCTGCCGTCGCAAGCGTGTGCACTCGCGGCAGCAGCTCATGCGCGCGCACGAATGCGAGAACGCCGATTACCAGAACGACGGGGGCCAGGTTCGTCAGCGCGCCCGGCACCCAACTGAGGGGATTGTCCTCGGATATCACGTCTCCGATGATGAAAACCAAGACGATGCTGATGCTCAGCGGGATTGCGAGGATTCCGCACCACAAGGCCAGATTCATCAGAGACTGTTTCCTCGGGTGCTCCGGATGATGGGGGCCGGGGCTGGTACTGGGACTGCTGTGAGGCGGAGGCGCTGCCGGGGACGGCTCTCCTGCGCTTGTCGTAGTCTTGTCGGTGTCGTCGGCGCTGCTGGCATTGCGGTGTTCAGCGGAAGGCATTGAAGGCATGGAAGGCATGGAACTTCCCTTGTTGGGAACTCATAGCTGCAGATCCTGGGGCTTCGAGCATAGTGAAGATATGTGCCGGTGCCCAGGGGCTTCCCGGGATTGTCCGACATTACATTTGCCTCCGAGGCGCTCGCGGCGCCCCGGGCCTTAGGTCTTCTTGGCCCTCTTCATGCATGTCCATGGGGAGCGCTGTCCTTGACCCCTCGTTTTTTCGGTAGGTAGCATCGCCATGTTTTATGGGGCTACCTCTATCGCAATGGCGTGCGAGGGGTGAGGCGGTAAAAATGACTGAGAGTCGCGATGGAGTGTGGCGTCCGGTAATTTTTTGGGTAGCTATTATATGTGTTGTCTGCTTTATTCCGGTGATCGGGGCTTACTTCTTCTTAACCTCCTTCACGCCCAGGCCGAGCCCTTTCGCCAATGAGCCGAGCCTCCTGTTCGACATCAATGCCTCGGATTATGGGGAGGGGATGCAGGTCATTTCCCTATCTGACCAAGACGGGAGGAGAATACTTCGTAATCCCCGGTCATCGGTGATCTACGTCGGTTTAAGCGACGGGGCGTCATCCGTGATCGTCGCCCTGGATGCTGCGACGGCCGAGGTGCGGTGGGACGCGCGGTTGACCGACTCCCGACCGCGTTGTGTGCCGTACGGTCCGGAGCTCCGGTGCTCGACGGGTGGAGAGCTCGTGGGCATCTCGGAGAGCGATGGGACTACGACCGTGCTGACGGCGCTTCCGTCCGATGACTACCGGGTGAGCAAGAATCAGGAGGAGCGCATCACGTATCTCCTGCCACCGGTGGACGGCCGGTCCCAGGACTACCAGGTGATGTGGATCGATGAGAGGGATCGCGTCGTGATCCTGCCGTGGTCGCCGCCCCCGACTCCGTGCGCCGAGGCCTCCGGGACGAGCTTCAAGGATGTGGACCCCCACACCGGTGTGGGCGACCACGATCTGCTGGCCGCGGTGGTTGTTGACGGGTGGATGGTCCTGTCGGCGGTGGACACCGGGGAGATCGTCGACCAGCGCTTCGGCGATCTTCGGGAGAGGACTGGCGAGAGCGGCCCGCTGCTGTCGGGCGACGAGGCGTGCGGGTCGGAGTGGAGTCAGGTGGACGTGTCCTACCCTCCTCCTCATCGAACAGTCTTCAGCGTGGTCCCGCTTCCGGCGGAGAAGGTGCCGACGTCTCCGCCCGCGGACGAAGCGAGGCCGGTCCTCTGGAGAAATGGGGGGCGCACTCGATGGTGCGTCACTCCGGACGGCGAGTTCGGGGAATGGCGTGAGGGGTCGATGTGGACCTATGACGTCGTCGATCTGCGCGGTTCTCGTGTGGAGAACGCCTTCACGGACGGAATCGAAGTGGGCGAGGGCGCCGTGGCGGGGACGACGATGGGAGGGCTCTCGGAGAAGAGTGATGAATACTGGGTCATGGTCTCCGGGGGCGGCATGGTCTCCGTTCGGAAGAATGGTGAGGGCGAGGATCGTCATAAGATCGTGTGGAGTGCGGATATTGGGGACGACGAGTGGGAGGCGAGAGGCGGTGCCGTCATGACCCGCGACTCCGATGGGCGGGTGACCGCTAGGAGCATTGATAGCGGAAGAAGGCTGTGGGACCTGGATACTCCGGGAGAGATGCACTGGGAGGAGAACTCGGGGGAGCCCCGAGGATCAGTCGATAGCAATCCCGTCCTCATCCTGACCGCGGATTCCCGCATTCTCATGTACGGGCACCGGGGCTGACGGGTCCGACGGGGACTGGCGCGGAGGGGATCGGGAGCGGATCGGCGGAGCCTCGCGGGGCGCCATCGGCTCAGGACCGGGCCAACGGCCCCTCCGCCCAGGCGATCTCATCATCCGCCAGCCCGGGCAGGGCCTGACCGGAGACGATGAAGCGGGCGCGCTCCCAGGGCCGGTCGGCGGCGAAGAAGGGGCGCTCCCCGCTCATCCACCAGTGCCAGAAGCGGACGGACTCCTCGGCGTCGCCGTTCGTGCCGTCCCGCGTGTCCCGGGCGATGCCGCGCCGCTCGGCGACGTCGTCGTCGGTCTGCATCCAGATGTGGACGTCGACGAGGTCGGCGACGGCGCGCATCCCCGAGCCCGTGCCCTCCACGATCACCAGCGGCGCGCCCGCGGGGATGACGATGGAGCCGGCGCGCCCGTGGAGCGGCCAGGCCGGGGGCGTCATGTCGAGGGCGCCGTCGCGGCGCAGGTCGGTCAGCGCGGCGACGAGCAGGCGGTCCCACTGGAAGAGGGGCTCGTTCCAGTCGAGGTCGTCGATGTGCAGCACCTGCGCGTCGGGGACGACGGCGGTCAGCCGCGAGGTGACCGTGGTCTTGCCCGCGCCGCTGCGCCCGTCCACCGCGATGATTCCGGGGCGGTCGGCGGGCCGGCCCAGGGCGGTCAGGACGCGGTCGGCGAAGGCTCGCGCCCCGCAGGCGTACCAGGCGGGCGCCTGCGGCTCCTCGGGCTGGAGCGCCATGGGCCCCGGGTCGGGCAGGGGGCGGCGGGCGGCGGACGCGGTTGAGGGCGCCGCCCCGGGGGGTGTTGCGTGGGAGGTCATGGGGACGACGCTAACAGGCCGGCGCCGTCGATCGTGCGGGCCGACGGCGCCGGGTGCGGCGCTACGAGCAGGTGAAGAAACGTCGCGGGCTGATCGATTTCGATGACATCTTGCTGTGCACCATCGCATTGCTCGCCGAGCACCCCCAGATCGCCGAACAGGTGCGCGACCAATACCGATACTTCACGGTAGACGAGTTCCAAGACGTCTCACCGGTGCAGCGCAGCCTGCTGGAACTGTGGCTGGCCGAGCGTCCCGATATCTGCGTGGTGGGCGATCCCAACCAGGCCATCCACACCTTTGCCGGGGCCCAGCCCGGTTACCTGACCTCTTTTGCAGCCGATCATCCGGGCGCGGTGCTGCTGAAGCTGGAAACCAACTACCGGAGCACCCCCCAGATCGTACGGGCGGCGAATGCGTTGCTGGGTCGCGGTCTACGACTACGCGCCGTACGCCCGGCGGGTGCCCAAATCGAGATCTACCCCACCGATGACGACATCACGGAGGCCGAACAACTGGCCGGCTGGTTGCGGGAGCAGCAACGCGCCGGACTGGGCTGGTCGGATCTGGCGGTGCTGTATCGGATCAATGCCCAGGCGGAAGCCTTGCAGATGGCGTTGACGAGAGCCGGCATCCCATATCTGGTGCGCGACCCCGAGACCAGCCTCGGCCAGCGTACGGCCCAGCCCGCCGGGCAGGAATCGGACCGGGTGACGTTGGCCACCTTGCACTCTTCGAAAGGACTGGAATGGGAGGCGGTAGCGATCGTCGGGGCCAGCGAGGGGCTGCTGCCCTTGACGTTGGCCACCACCGCGGCAGCGGTGGCGGAGGAACGGCGGCTGTGCTATGTGGGGGTGACCAGGGCACGCAGCAGACTGCGGATCAGTTGGGCCCGGAATGGCAGTCCCGGCCGGGGTAGGCGGGAGGCCTCACGGTTCCTGCGCGGGGCCGGATTGATCGACACGGCGAATCCCGGCGGGAGCGGGCCGCTCAGGCGGAGAAGGAACCAGCCGGGTCGCAGACTGCCGGTTTGCTGGGTTTGCCGGGCCCCACTCAGCGAGACCGATGAGATCAAACTGGGCCGGCATCTGCGCTGTGTGGTGACGATGGATGAGGAGTTGCTCGACAGACTGAAGAACTGGCGCAGCCAACGAGCTCGCCTCCAGTCGGTGCCCGCCTTCGTGGTATTCACCGACGCCACCTTGCAGGCGCTGGCCGAGCGGCGGCCGACCGACACGGCCGGATTGGCCGCTATTCCGGGCATCGGGGCGGTGAAGCTGGCGCGCTATGGGGGAGAAC
>ERZ773077.1217-NODE-1217-length-18039-cov-10.437333_pt1 | contig 18039 bp, 17 predicted proteins | sample MGYA00580612_ERZ773077 | MGnify/ENA primary metagenome ERZ773077 (study PRJEB29015, sample SAMEA2737971) | human oral metagenome | biome: human oral; feature: human-associated habitat; material: dental | place: China | collected 2021 ...
CCACGATGGGCAGCCTGATCGCTCAACGCGAGATCGAGAAGGTCTTTGGCGCCGACGATCACACCATCGTTGGGGTGGCCGGGGTGGCCGGCCTGGCGATCGAACTGGTACGGCTATTCCAGGTGGAATTACAGCACTACGAGAAGCTGGAGGGGGTGCCACTGAGCCTGGATGGCAAGGCCAATCGGCTCAGCGCCCTGGTGCGCGGCAATCTGCAGTTGGCGCTGGGCGGGCTGGCGGTGATCCCATTGTTCGCCGGTTTCGATCCGGACCGCAGGGCGGGCCGGATCTTCAGCTATGACGCCACCGGCGGCCGCTATGAGGAGTCCGGTTTCCACTCGGTGGGATCGGGCGCGGCATTCGCTCGTGGCTCGCTGAAGAAGACCCATCGCCCCGATGGCGACGAGACCGGTGCGGTGGCAGCGGTCATTGGTTCGCTCTACGACGCGGCCGATGACGATGCGGCCACCGGCGGCCCCGATCTGGCCAGGGCGATCTTCCCGGTAGTGATGACCGCCACCGCGAGCGGGGTTCGACAGCTGCCTGGCGCCGAAGTCGCCGAGGTGACCACTGCCGTGCTGGAGGCGCTGTGAGCATGCCGTTCTATGTTGCCCCCGAGCAACTTATGAAAGACCGTGCCGAGTTCGCCCGCAAAGGCATCGCCCGCGGCAGATCGGTGGTGGTGCTGCGCTACACGGACGGGATAGCTCTGGTCGCCGACAATCCCAGCGACATGCTCCACAAGGTCTCGGAGATTTACGATCGCATCGGGTTCGCCGCAGTGGGCCGCTACAACGAATTCGAGAATCTGCGTATCGGTGGTATCCGCTACGCCGATCTACGGGGTTACACCTATGACCGGCGCGATGTCACTGGACGGGGGCTCGCCAACGCCTATGCGCAGCAGTTGGGCAGTTCGTTCAGTTCGGGCGGCGACAAACCCTTCGAGGTGGAGTTGGTGGTGGCCGAGGTGGGTATGGACGCCACCGGCGATCATATCTTCCGGATTGGATTCGATGGCACGATCAACGACGAACCCGATTTCGTGGTGATCGGAGGCGTGGTCGAACCGGTGGCGGGGGTGGTTGCGCATGGCTTCGATGCCACGGCCGAGTTGGCTCAGGCATTGCGGTTGGCAACCCGTGCCCTGGGGCAGACCGAACAGCTTGAGGTTGCGGTTCTCGACCGGACGCGTCGTCAGCCGCGCAAGTTCTACCGCATCGTGGGTGCCGAATTGCGTAGTCTTTTGGTCGCTGGTTGAGCCGGCTGCCGGGCCGGCCGGGGCCGGTGAGGTGCCGGGCTATATCAAGAGGCGAGCTGGACCACCAGGTTGATGGTGCTGGCCACGACCACCGCGCCCAACAGGTAGCTGAGCAGGGTGTGGTTGAGCACCATACGCCGCAGCTCGCGGGTTTTCACGGTGGTATCGCTGACCTGATAGGTCATGCCCAGGCAGTAGGAGAAGTAGGCGAAGTCGCGGTAGTCCGGCAGGTTCTGGTCACCCGGGAAGTCGATGCCGCCATCCGGGCCGGCATAGTATTCGCGGGCATAACGCAGCACATAGACCATGTGGACCACGAACCAGGACGCCGCCACGCTGGCGAAGCCGCCAAGGCCGTCGACATAGCCGGCGATGTCATGCCGGGTGCCGGCCTGAAGCAGGACGCCGACCCCCGCCAGGCTCAGCAGGGCCGCCGCGATCAGGATCGCCGTCGCAGGCCGGTGACCGGGATCCTCGGCTTCGGCGTGGGTCTTGGTTGCCTGGCCGTCCATGCCCTGGATGGTCAGCCAGGTCCAGATCGTGAACAGTCCCGCCCCCAGCGTCCAACCGAGCGGTACCGCAAACCATGGCCACCCGGCCAGCACCGCTGCCATTGCCGCCAGGATCCCAAGCACCAAGCCCACCAGCAGATGCAGCAGCGGTTGTTGGTGACGCGGACGAACCGGCTTGCCGGCCGGCGCAGCCATGGCTTGGTACCCTTGTGGTTCTGGCGTTGTTGACACCCAATCATTGTGCCTGTGGTGACCATGGGTCGATACCACGGGTTCTGCCCGGTGGACGGCAGGTTCCTCAACCGGGCAGGGGTCGGATCCATCCTCGGGACTGACTATCATCGGGACGTGACCGACCGTTCCTTGAGCCCGACCCTGGTAATTGGGACCGGCCTGATCGGGGCCGCCGTGGGGTGTGCGTTGAACGACACCGGGGTCAGGGTTCACCTACGAGATCGGACTCGGTCTACTGCCGTCGTTGCCGCCGGGCGAGGGGCCGGGATGCTCGATGCGCCGGCGGCCGCTGAGGTGCGGCTGGTGGTGGTAGCGGTGCCACCAGCAGCGATCGGAGGTGTGGTGGCGGCGGCGTTGCGGAAATACCCGAATGCCGCGGTGACCGATGTGGGCTCGGTTAAGGCAGGTATCGCCGCCGAACTCACCGGGTTGGGAGCGGCGACCGAGCGCTATCTGGGTGGGCATCCGATGGCCGGTTCGCACCGCAGCGGGCCGCTTACCGCCAACAAGGAGCTGTTCCTGGATCGCACCTGGGTGTTGACGCCCAACCCAGTCAACCCACCCTGGGTACGGCAGCGGGTTCGTCTGTTGGTGAAGCTGTGTGGAGCCCGACTGGTGGAGCTGTCCGCGACCGACCATGACCGGGCGGTCGCCGCGCTCAGCCATTTTCCGCAGCTTGTCAGTTCCCTGACCGCGGCCAGGCTAACCCAGGTGGCCCCGGAGGATCTGCAACTGGCTGGTCAGGGAATCCGCGATGTAACCCGGATCGCCGCTTCCGATGCGAGCATGTGGGGGCAGATTGTAGCGGCCAATGTGGAGCCGATCCGCACCCAGTTGATGGCCCTGCGCGCCGATCTGGCGGCGCTGATCGACGCTTTGGACGATGCCGATACCGTGACCGATCTGCTGCAGCGTGGTAACGCCGGGGTGCGCGCCCTGCCGAATCGACGCGGCAAGCGGCCCGAGGAATTGGCGTCGGTAGTGGTCGAGATCCCCGACGCCCCGGGTTCGCTGGGTGCGTTGTTCACCGCGATCACGGCGGCCGGGGTGAATATCGAGGACCTGTCGATGGAACATGACCAAATCCGCGATGCCGGCTACCTGTCGATCGAGGTTAGTCCCGACGGAGTAGCCGGGCTGCGGCGGATGATCGCCGCCAACGGCTGGCGGTTGCGATCCTGATGTGTTCCCCATACCGAAAGATCGGATGCCCAACGTGAGTATCGTGCCCGAGCCCAGCCTGGTGATCGCCATCGACGGCCCAAGCGGCTCCGGAAAGTCGTCCACCGCCCGCGCCTTGGCGAGTGCGCTATGCATGGACTATCTGGATACCGGTTCGATGTATCGGGCTCTTGCGGTGTGGTGTACCCGGCAGGGTATCCCAGCCGCGGACGCCGGCAGGGTGGCCGCGGCCGCCGCCACCCGCAACGAGTCCGTCCTGGTCCAGGTCATGGAGGACGCCCGCACCCACCTGTCCGAGGAGGCCATCAACGCCGCCCTGGGCGCCGCCTCCATCATGGCGATGAACAACGTCGCCTACCGCACGCGCCACTTCCTGGGCTCGGCCTACGAGAACGAGCGCATGGGCCTGCGCATGAACATCATCAGCACCTCCGGCGGTGTGGACAAGGTCGACTTCGAGCTGTGGAGCCTGGCCGTGTCCACCATCAACGGCTGCGAGAAGTGCGTGACCGCCCACGAGGCCACGGTGCGCGGCGAGGGCCTGAGCACCGAGCAGGTCTGGGAGGCCGTGCGGATCGCCGCCACCCTGACCGGCGTGGCCCAGGCGATCAGCGTCGTCGAGACCCTCGACTGACCTGGCCCCCGAACTCGACGCGATAACGACGGCGGCCGCCGGCTCCTCATCGGGAGCGGGCGGCCGCCGTCTCTTTCGTGTCTACGCGCCAGTGCCGATCAACTGCGGGGGTCGGCGTCGATGGCGCCCTGGGTGTCGTCGAAGATCAGGTTGGAGATCTCGACCTGGACCATCTCGACCTGGGGGACGTCGTGCAGGAGGAGAGGATCGTCCGCGGAGGTCTGCAGGGCGAGCGTCCCGCAGCCGAAGAGCCGGTCGGTAACGTCCTTGTCGAGCTGGATGTCGGAGATCCGGGTCAGGGGCAGGTCGTGGCCGACGCGGCTGATGATGCCGGAGCGGGTGATGATGCGCTTAGTGGTGACCGTGAAGGTGCGCATGTACCACTGCAGCCACGGCACGAGCAGCAGAGGGATGCTCACGACGAGGATCACCACCCAGATCGCCAAGATGCCCCAGGGCTGCCAGTCGGCAGGCGCCAGGACCGAGGCTACGACGCCGACCACCAGCAGGAGGATCTCGACGACGAACCGCCACAGGAGGACCTTGATGTGGGTGTGCATGTGCCGCACCACGACCTCGTCGCGGCTCAGGAGCTTCTTCGACAGTGCCATGGCTCCATCGTGCCAGGACAGCGGGGGTCCGCGCACCTGAGCCGGTCAGATCGGGTCGCTTCAGGGGAGTGCTGCCCACCTCCCCTGAGGCGACCGGCCGCCCCGGGCGCCGTGGGAACCCGATGCCCTCGCGACGGGCGGGCGCCCGTCCTCAGCCGGCCAGCACGCCCATGCCCACCGAGGCGACGACCGGGGCGATCCCCAGGATGACGAAGGCCGGCAGGTGGAAGGCGCCCAGCGGCAGGACGAGGCGGACCGCGAGGCGCTCGGCGGCCTCCTCGTCGCGGGCGTGTCTGCCTGCGCGCAGGCCCGCCGCCGTCGCCGCCAGGAGGGCGGCCGGTGAGGCCCCGTCCTCCCAACCGGGGCGCAGACAGGCCTCCAGGCGGGTGCGCCGTCGTCTCCAGCGCTCGTCGTCGGGCGCCTCCCAGGCCTCCTCCCAAGGGGCGCCCAGCAATAGGGCCCGGCCCACGACGCCGGCGCTCTCCTCTCCCAGGGCCTGCCCCAGAGAAGTGAGCACTGCGGGCACGGAGGCGCCGGCGCTCAGCGCCGCGGCCGCCAGGTCCAGGACGAGGGCCTCATCGACGATGTCGCTTTCCGCTGTAGTGGCGCGCACGAGGCGCCCGGTGACCAGGTGGCCCGCCACCATGAGCAGGACGCCCAGTCCGCCCAGGGCGCTGCCCGGCCCGCCATCGAGCAGAAGGTCCGCGGGGTCGGCCCCCACGAGCATCCCCAGCCCCAGTCCCACCATGGGCAGGCAGGCCAGGAGCCGGGCGGTGGTGCGGGGACCGGCCAGGGCGGCCCGGCGGGAGGCCTCGGCGTGCCCGGACTCGGCCACGCCGCCCGCTACGGCCTCGAGGATGTCGGCCAGAGGAGCCCCCAGGGCGCTCGACAGGCGGCAGGAGGCGATGGCCCCCGGGACCCCGGCGGCGGTTGCCCGCCGTTGCCGGGCCCGTTGCCCCCTCGGAGGCGGGCGCCAGTGCAGGCGGCCCTCCCTCCACCGGGGCAGCCACGAGTCGTGCTGGAGGTCCGCGAGCGCGTGCAGGGCCGGTGGGACGCCGTCGTCGTCGGGTTCGACGCCCTCGGAGAGACCGGAGCGCTGCAGAGCGCGCGTCCAGGCCCTCTGTGAGGTGGCACCGGCGCGCAGGAGGCTGGCGACCTCGGTGAGCAGCAGGGCGAGGTCCGGTTCGGGCGCGTCCGTCCGCCGGGAGCGCAGGGCGCCGAGCATCTCCCGCAGGGCCGGTGGGCCCGTTGCGGTCGGCGGGGCGCCCGGGAGCCGTCCGCGAGGAAGTCCGCGGCGGGCTGGCAGCAGGAGCACGGCGGTGGCCAGGGCGACCAGGACCGCCGCGATCCAGGCGCCCGCTCCCAGTGCCCCGTCTCCCGCTCCGGCCGCAGTACCGGCCGCCGGGGCGGCCAGTGGGGAGGCCTGAGTGAAGGCCTGAGTGGAGAGCGGGGCGGGTGCCATGAACGCGGCCGCCGGCATGAGAGCGGTTGGGCCGGTCATGTCGCACTCCCCTCCCCCACTCCGGCCGACATTCCGGGACCGAGGCGGGAGAAGGTTTGCGGGCCGAGCCGGGCGCGCAGCGACGGCGCGGCCGGGCCGGGACTGATCCGGCCGTCATCGTCCACGCGGAGCGCCTCCCCGCACACCAGCACCGCACCGGCCGGCGTCGCCTCGCGCCGCAGCACGCCGATGGAGGCTACGTAGCGGCGCGCACCGGATGTCCCCGTCCGCCGGCGCAGGTGGACGACGGCGTCGAGAGCGCTGGCCGCCTGGGCGGCCACGGCGGCCTCGTCGAGTCCCGCGAGCGCCCCCAGGGCGGTCAGGCGGGCGGGGACGTCGGCGGGCGAATTGGCGTGCAGGGTGGCCCAGCCGCCCTCGTGGCCGGTGTTGAGGGCGGTGAGGACGTCGCGCACCTCGGGGCCGCGGCACTCGCCCAGGACGATCCGGTCGGGCCGCATGCGCAGGGCGGTGCGCACCAGGGAGGTCATGGGGACCGCACCGACGCCCTGGACGTTGGCGCCGCGCTCCTGGAGGTGGACAACGTGGGGGTGGTCGGGGCGCAGCTCGCAGGCCTCCTCGATGCACACGATGCGCTCGTCGCCCGGGACGAGCCCGAGCAGGGCCGCCAGAAGGGTGGTCTTGCCGGTGCCGGTCGCACCGGTGACCAGGCAGCTGGCGCGTCGGGCCACGAGGGCGGCCAGGACGTCGTCGAGTCCGGAGGCGATGGTGCCGGCCTCGGCGAGCTCGGCCAGGGTGAAGCCGCGTCGCCTCTTGGTGCGCAGGCTGATGAGGGTGCCGTCGGCGCTCAGGGGCGGCAGGACCGCGTTGAGGCGGGTGCCGTCGGGCAGGGTGGCGTCGACGACGGGACAGGCGTCGTCGAGGCGCTTGTGGGCGGATGCCGCCATGCGCACGGCCAGCGCCCGCGCCTGGGTTTCCTCCATGGAGGCGGCGGGGACGGGTTCGAGGCCGTGTCCCCGGTCGATCCAGGTGCGCCCGCCGCTGACGAGGACGTCGGTGACGCCGTCGGTTTCGATGAGGGGTTGAAGGAGTGATCCGGCACCGTCGACGTCAGCGCGCACCCGTTGGCCGAGGCGGGCCATGCCCTGCTGACCGGTGGAGGGGTCGGCGGCGTCGTCGAGGGCCTCATTCAGGCCGGCACCGCGCGCCAGAGCGCTGCGCACCCGGGCGAGCTCGAGGCTGTCGGTCTCCCGGGGCCCGGGATCCGAGGGGTGGTCGGGGTTTACCGGGGCCATGGTTCGCTCCCCCGCTCGGCGGCGCTCGCGCCGCCCGGTTCCGCGATGCGCTCAGCAGCGACCGGCGCCGAAGCGAGCACCTCGGGGATGAGGACCCGAGTCAGCAGCTCTCGGGCCAGGGCGGTGGCGGCGCGCCTGGCGGCCGAGCGGGCACGGACCGGGTCCTCCCCGAGGGCGAGGCGCTTGGCCAGGACCCGGTCGGTGGGGACTCGTCCCAGGACCGGGCAGCCGGTGATGAGCTCGAGGTCCTCGGTGGCGATGTCCTCACCGACCTGGCGCACTACGAGCCATACCGGCGGTGAGTCCGGGCCGGACGGGTCGCCGTCGTCGGGCGACGGCCCCCGCAGCCGCGGGGCTATGGCCTCAGCGGCGACGGCTGAGCGCAGGTCCAGGCCGGTCATGAGCAGGACCCGTGCACCCCGTGGCGGGGGCGCTCCCCGGGGCAGGTCGACCAGGACGATGTCGTGCTCGGCGCGCATCGCCTCCAGGACCGCGTCGGCGCAGGCCAGCGGCCCGCCGCGGATGTCGCCGGTGAGCACCGGCATGGCATGCCACACGGGCAGGGCCCCGACCAGGCGCCCGGGTCTAAAGGCCGACTCCTCCGCCGGAAGATCCGCCCAGCGCAGGCCGTTCAGCACGGTCTCCCCGCACAGGAGGTCCAGGCCGCCGGCGGGATCCAGGTCCATCATCGCCACCCGACGGCCGGCCCGGCTCAGCGCCCACGCCAGGTGCAGCAGCAGGACGCTGACCCCCAGGCCGCCGCGAGCGCCGGTGACGGCCAGAACCTGGGCTGCCGGGTCGATCTGGGCGCTCAAGGCTTCCGGCGAGGGCGTCGGCGCCGCCGGCGGCGGATCCTCCGGGGTTCCTGGCGCCGTTCCCATCTCGCCGGGGCGCGAATCGCCTGTTTCGGGAGGTCGCAGTGGCGGGAAGGAGACGTTGAGGCCGTCCCACGTCTCCGCCGTTCCCCTCGTTCCCGCCGGCTCCATTGGCTCCGTTGGCTCTACTAGCCCAGTTGGCTCTACTGGCCCCGACTGACGCGGGCCCTGCCCCGGGCTCGTATCCACTGCCGATCCCGATCTCTTCACCGTCCTGTTCACCATCCTGGCCGGAATCTCCACGGCAGTCTCCAGTCCCGTCTTCATGGCGTCCCTCCGATCCCGTGTGCGGCGACACCTCAGCGCCGATCCCTCTTACCAGAGTGCGGGCTCGGGCCCGGCGGCGCCCGGAGACGTCGTCGGGCCTGTGGAGACGGGTTGCAGAAACGGGCCTGTGGCCCCGCGCCGCCCCCGGCGAGCCCGCGATGCTTCCGCAAGGCGTCCGACTTTCGGGGACTCAGGCACCTGACACCGCGGCCCGGCTCATGGTGAGATGGGCCCATGAGCGCGCAGGCCCGCGCAAGCGACCCCTCCCGACCGACAGCGACGTCACCGGTGGCCTTTCCCATCGCCCCACCGGCTGCGTCGCGCATCTGCGCTGCGCCAACTGCGGCCGCAGTCGCGGGTCCTCCGCGCACCGGGCGTCGTGCCGCGGCCTACTTCGACCTGGACAAGACGATCCTGGCGACGTCGTCGACCTGGGCGCTGGGGACCCCGATGCGACGCAGCGGCCTCATCTCCTCGCGGGCGCTGGCCTACGGGCTGATCGCCCAGATCCCCTACCTCCTAGTCGGCGCCGGCACCCGGCAGTCGACCAACCTCATGGAGCACCTGGCCCTCATGTCCGCCGGCATCAGCCGCCGAGACCTGGTGGAAGTCGTGGAGGGCGCGCTGGCCACGGCGATCGAGCCGGCCGTCTACGCCGAGGCTCTCGACCTCATCGAGGCCCACCACCGGGCCGGCCACGACGTCGTGGTCGTCTCGGCCTCCATCAGGGAGATGGTCGCCCCCATCGCCCGCCTCGTGGGGGCTGACCGCGCCGTGGCCACCCACATGGAGGTCGGAGAGGACGGCCTGTTCACCGGGCGGATCGCCCGCTCCATGTTGCATTCGGAGAAGGTCGTCGCACTGCATGAGGACGCCGCCGCCCACGGCATCGACCCGGCCCGCTGCTGGGCCTACTCCGACTCCATCTCCGATGAGCCGATGCTCAGCGCCGTCGGCCACCCCGTCGCGGTCAACCCCGATCGGGACCTGCGGCGCATGGCCCAGGAGCGGGACTGGCCGGTGCGCGACTTCGCCCGCCCGGTGCGGCTGCGGCCGCGCTGGGAGCCCCCGAGCCTGTCGACCCGGGCCTCCCTGACCGCCGGGATGGCCGGTGTCCTCGTCGTCGCGGGCGCCGCCGCGTGGCTCGTCGCCCGCCGCGGCGGGCGCAGCCGCGCTTGAGCGGACCGCCCACCGCCTGAGCTCACCCGGCCCGCCAGGTGCCCGCCTGCACCGCCCGGCACAGGCGCCGGGCCTCCTGCACCCCCACGAGCACCGCCTCGGCCTGCCACACCACCCAGGCCACGACCCCCTCCATCGTGCCGGAGGCGTAGGCAGCGGCGGCCTCGGCGTAGGCGGCCGGCACACGTCCCGGGTACAGATCGCCGACCACCGTGCCCGTCGGCTCGACCCCGTCGCGCACCAGCAGGTGGCGCACGAGCAGCCTGCCCACCGCGGCGTTACCCGCCGTGAAGGGTCGCGCCGAAAGCATCTCGGCGTGGACGATGGAGGCCCTCACCAGCGCCGGCGCCCGCTCCGCCTCGATGAGCTCCACCAGCCCCTCCAGCCGCCCGGCCAGTTCCTCCCCCTGCGGGGCCCTCCCCGGGCCGCCCTCCCGGGAGCGCACCTGCCCGGAGCGCGGCACGCCGACCTCCTCAAGATCCACCCGGCCGCTGGCCGCCAGGGGGCCGACGACGTCGCGGTGCAGCATGGCCAGCAACGAGCGCGCCGGAGGCACCGCGGGCCGTCCCCGCCCCACCAGGTCCGGCATCCAGCCGACCAGGCGGGTCCCGGCGCGCCATAGTCCGGCGACGGCATCCAGACCCGGGTCGCCCGTGGCGGCCTCGGTCAGGCGGCCTGCGGCCACTTGCTCGCGCAGCACCTCGGCCAGGACCACCGCCCCCTCCACCGCCCCCGAGGCGATAGCGCCCCGGATCGCGGCCTCGGCGCGGGCCTCGCGCCATCGGCGCCGCAGTGCCTCGTTCCAGCGCAGTTCGGCGCAGGCCTCACGCACTGCCGCCTCGGCAGCGCGCACCCGCTCGTCGGCGGCCACCGTCCTGAGCGCCTCCACCGCAGGGGACGTCGCAGATGCGGCAGACGGGGAGGTCGCGGCGGACGGCGCCCCGCAGATACCCACCCCACCGTCCGACCGATCGGTCGACACGCCGGGCGGGACCGACTCGCCCGCCGCGCCGCGTCTCCTCGGCACCCCGGCCGAAGACGGCCCGATCCCTACAGTTACTCGCACCACGGGCCCACTGTGGCACACCGCGGCCCCCGCCGGCCACAGGCCTCCCGCCGCGCTCCAGGACCCCGGATCCCGGCGAAACCGACACGGACCGACACAGAGCGAACGCACCCCCTAGACTCGATCAGGTGAGTGACTCCCCCTCCCATGACACCCCGGGCTCCGCACCGCCCACATCTCCGGGCCCGTCAGGTCAACCGCCCCGCAGTCGCAGACCCGACTACGTGATCACCGCCGTCGTCGGGGTGGTCTTCGCCCCGAGTGTCTCCTTCCTCCTCGGCCTGGCCGACGCCGTACCGTCGTCGCCCCCGGGCCTGCGCACCGTCCTGCTGCTCGGAGCGATCCTACTGATCTCCTCCGCCGCCACCGCGCTGTTCGCCGGCCGCTCCTCGATGGGCGCGCTCGCCACGGGACTGACCGCCCTGGCGGCCCAGTCAGCCGTCTTCATGGCCCCCATCCATGCGGCCTCCCTGCCTCACACATGGCTGCAGAAGCTAATCAGCACCGGGTTCATGCTCATCCTGGCGGGGCTGTGGCTCGGCGGCTCCTGGGGGATGCGCCTGGCCCGCCGCGCCGGCCACGCCCAGGGGCAAGCCGCCTTCCGCCTCACCCAGGCCGACCGGACCGTGGGCTCCACGCCAGCCCCGCCCCCCTCGCGCCGACGCGACCACCTCCTGTCCCTGCCCTGGGTCGTGGCCGGGCTGGCGCTCGCGGCCTTCCTGCTGCCCCGCTCCTACCTGCGGGCGGTCGCCCCCGGAATCCAAACCGGGCCGCTGATGCTCGCCGCCGTCCTGGTGTCCTTCATCGCCCTGGCCGCGGCAGGCGCCTCGACGGCGCGCTCCACCCTCGGGGCTCGCGTCACCGGCCCGATCCTTATCCTTTTGGCGGTTCCGACGCTCAGTAACGATATGATCCCTGGCGGCCATCTGGTCTCCAGGCTCCTGCCGTACGGCCCGGACGCCGTCGTGCTCGCCGCCATCGGCATCGAGCTCATGGCGATCGGCTGGGGAGCGCATATGGCCCGCCGTGCCGGCCGAGCCAACGCGCTGACCAAGTTGCGCTCCGGTGCCTGAGGGTCCCATGCCCCCAGTCATGTCCTGGGGACGACCGCATCCCCTCTTTCGGCGCCCCCGCCCCTACTACTAACGTGTGCATGCGTAAGGAGACCTCGTGAGCACCGACAACACAGACCGCATCGCCCCGCAGACGCCCGGCACGTCCGACGGCGTCGGCTCAGCCTCCCCGACGGCACCTACTCCCGCCACAGGATCGTCGACGTCGGATGCTCACCCCGAGGAGACGAAGGCCACGGTGACCGCTGCGGCCCTCTTCTCCAGCGAGAGCCCGGCCGGCAAGGTCGCCCAAGCGTCTCAGCCTGTCTCCTCCGCAACGATCGCACCGGCGACGGCGGCGGGCGACATGGGCGGTTCGACCGGTGGCACCGAAGACGACACTGCGGGCGGCGCCGCGGATGATGACGTCGACACCATGAAGATCCGCAAGAACAAGAACAGGCAGGAGAACGCCCGCGGCTCTGTCGGAGGCGAGGCCCCCGAGGTCACCGGCGCAGGCACCGACTCTCCCGATGACACCGCCGTTGGGGCTGCCGAGGAAGTCTCCGGCGAGACGCCTCCGATGCCGTCGGCTGCCGAGGAGGCCCAGGTCGGCACGTTCCCGGTCGGTCGCCCCGCCCAGGACCCGCTGCGACCGGACGACCCCGCGCCCCATCCGGTGACCACTCAGGCTACGACGCCGTCCGAGCCCTCCGAGCCGGTTGAAGACACCACCACGGGGACGGACGCCGGCACTCCCGATATGCCGCCGTCCATTCCGCCGTCGTCGGCGCCGGGCGAGCCGCAGGCCGAGCCAGTGGAGTCCACGACTCTCACTGCGCCGCAAGCCCCCTCCGTAGACTCGACGACCGACACGCCCCCCGCTGCCTCGGCGACCCCCGCCGTTCCCGCGGCCTCCTCCGATTCAGCCAGTCTTCCCGCACCCGCCTCGACCGTCTCTGTCAAGGATCCTTCGGACCCCGCTAGCCCGGAGCCGGCCCGTCCGGAGAGCCATGAGGATGAGAAGGGCGAGGAGGACCGAGAGGATACGGCCTCCATCGTCTCGACAGCCTCGACCGTCTCGACCGCCTCCTCTACAGCGGCGTCCTCGCCCGCCGAGCAGGCCGACGATGAGGACGAGGCACTGGCATCGGCCGGTGCGGCGTACGCCGTGGCCGCAGGCACGGCGGTCGACGTTCCCGTGCCCGGTACCCCTGAGGACTCCGCGGAATCAGACGATCCCGCAGATCCTTCGGCCCCTGAGGGACTCGAGGGCAAGGCCGCCGAGGACTCCCGGGAGACCAGCGATTCCCAGGCCGCCGAGGACTCCCAGACAGCCGAGGCCCCGACCACGTTCCCGGTCACCACCGGCTCTGAGGCTCCGGGCTCCGACGAAACCGCCGATCGCGCTTCCACGATCAAGACGGCCTCCACCGGCTCCGCTGGAGGGCCGACCGCATCCGCATCATCAGCACCATCGCCTGCCGCAACGACGTCGGCAGCATCGGCTGCCTCAGCGACCACCGCCGGTTCGGCGCCGTCCGCGTCATCCGCCGCGGGGGCGGCCAGGGCCGCGGCACCTACCGCGGCCTCCACGATGTCGGCGCCGGCAGCTGCGCCGGTGGCGGCTGCCGTGGCCAGCACCGCCGGCGCCGTTCGTCCCACCGATGGGGCCGGTGCCGACGGCAGCGACAGCGCCAACCGTCCTACCGACACCACCGGCTCCTCGGCGAGCGCACGGCCGACGAGCCGGCCCTCCGCGACAACGGCCTTTTCCTCCGCGGCCTCACCTGCAGGCGCGCCATCGGCCCAGTCGATCGCTGAGCCTGCGGTGTCAGCGCCGTCACCGGCAGACCCCGATGCCCCGGCGACAGCAGAACCGGCGACAGATGCGGCTGAGCCGGTCAAGCCTGCCGGTGCACCCGCCGACAGCTCGGTCGACAACCGGCCCTCGGCTCCCTCCTGGCCAGCGACCCCGGCGGCCCAGCTGGTCCGGACCTCCTCGGCGGCGAGCGCCTCCACGGCACGCTCGGCCGAGTCGACTCCTTCCGGACGCCCCGCGTCCCCCGCGGACGGCGCCTCAACGGCCGGCTTGACCGCGGACGGGCCGTCGACGCTCCGATCCGCCTCGGCCCCGCCGTCCGGGCTTTCCGGCTTCCGCGACCAGGCCCCCACCGAGACGCCGACCGCCGCATCCACGACGTCGACGACTCCGCGACCGGCCGGAGCATCTCCGGCGGCGTCATCCCCTATCCCCGCAGCACCCCGGGACTACCGGCCCGCGCCCGCCGACCGACCCGTCCCGAGCACCTGGTCAACACCGACGACCGGCGCGGCCTCTTCCGCTCCTGCATCCGCGTCAGCGCCGACCGCCGCACCATCGGAGCCCTCCCCGAGGCAGACGCCCACCTGGCCGGCGACCTCTACGGCCCGGGGCTTCTCGGCGGTCGCCGACACCCTGGAGAGCGACGACCCCGAAGAGCGCGGCCGCTCGCGTGCCCGACAGGCAGCCATGGCCATGACCGGCTCCGCCGAGGATGACGACGACATCCTCCTCCAGGGCGCCAGCGTGCTGAGCTCCCCGAGCTCGCGCGCCGAGACCCACTGGGCCGGGGTGCTCATCGCCGTCGTCCTGTTCCCGGTGGCCTGGTTCCTCGTGCACGACGGCGCCGCGAACCTGACCGGTGGCAACCCCTCGGCCTGGCCGGCCGCGGGCTCCCCGGTGGGCGCCCTGGAGATCCTGGGCGGCACCGCGGCCTGCGCCACCGCCCTGTTCATGATCTCGCGCTCCTCCCTGGGGGCCTTCGTCGTCGGTGCCATCAGTACGGTGATCGGCCTGCCCTTCGTCGTGATGCCGGGGGTCGCCCGGTCGATTCTGGGCCCGACGGTCGACCGGCTCCAAGCCCACTCCGACCTGGGCAACGCTCTGTCCACCTACGTCATGGACGACGGCCTGTCCGGCCGATTCATCCTCATGGGCGTGCTCACGATCATGGTCGCCGTCGTCGCGCACCTGGCGCGCCGGGCCGGCAGGCGCGAACAGGGGGCGGACGACCGCGACCATCGTGACTGAGTCCGACGCCGCCCACCCTCCCTCCTGGGTGCCCTCGCGGCAGGCTCCGCAGCCGACCCCGCGGATGCAGACGGCCCGCGACGCCGCCCGCGACGCGGCGCCCGTCGTCGTCGGCTACGTAACCCTGGGGCTAGCCGCGGGGATGCTGTTGGTCGCCGAGGGGCTGTCATGGTGGTGGGCGCCGGTGTGGAGCCTGGTCATCTACTCCGGGACCATGCAGATGCTGCTGGTGCCACTGGCCGGTGCCGGCGAGCCACTGGCAGCCATCGCCCTGTCCACCGGTTTCGTCTCGGGCCGGCACATCTTCTACGGGCTGGGCTTCCCCCTGGAGCGGGTGCGGGGCAGGGCGCTCACGCGCCTCTACGCCGTCCACGCGATCACCGACGAGGTCTACGCGCTGCTGGCGGCGCGCGACCGGCGGGCCATGAGTGGGCGCTACCTGGTGGGCGTGGAGGCGATCAGCCAGGCCTCCTGGGTGACGGGCACGACCGTCGGGGCACTGGCCGGCACGGCGCTGGCCTCCGTGGTGGGTGAGCGCATCGAGCTGCTCGGTTTCGTGCTCACGTCCCTGTTCGTGGTCCTGGCCATTGAGAACTGGCGCAATCATCCCGATATCGGGGTGCTGTGCGTGGGGCTGGTGGCCGGCGGGGTCGGCCTGGCGATCGGTGGTTCGGCGGCACTGCTGACCGCGCTGGTGATCCTCGCCGTCGGCCTGGTGGGGCTGTACGCCTGGCGCGGCCGCCGCCCCGGGGCAAGCGCGCCGGAGCCCGGGCGGAGGGACAGCTGATGCTCACCAACCCGCAGATCGCAGTCGCCGTCGTGGTCGTCGCCGTCATCACCTTCGTGTGCCGGATCGTGCCCTTCGTGCTGCTGCGCGGGCGTCAGGACAGTGCGCTGCTGACCTTCCTGTCCCGGGCGATGCCGCTGGGGGTCATGATCGTCCTGGTGGCCTACACGCTGGGTGGGGTGGGTCTGTCGCCGTCGAGCTGGCTGCCGGCCGCCGCCGGGATCGGGGCGACGGCGGGCCTGCACCTGTGGCGGCGCTCGATCGGGCTGTCGCTCATCGGCGGCACCGGCGTCTACGTCGCCCTCAGCCTCCTGCTGGGCTGACCCGCCCTCCTTCTATCCGCGGCCGGTGGCCGGCCATGTAGAAGACGATGAGGGCCACGTAGGTGACCACGCTCAGCCAGGCGCTGACCATCCCCAGCAGCGCGGCCAGTGAGTAGAGCCACGGCCCCATCGCGAAGCGCCGGGTCATGGAGCGCACCTCCGCCTCGGAGACCCCTGCTCGCAGGCGGCCACGGTCCCGGATGGAGGCCCGCCACAGGGCGTTGAAGAACAACCCGCCGACCACCATGACCATCCCGTAGAAGACGGCGCCCGTGCGCTCGTCGTGGCCGGACTCCAGGGACCGGGTGAGGACCGAGGTGGCGAAGGGCAGGAAGGCAACATCGAGCAGAAGGAAGAGGTTGCAGATGAGCATCCACTGGTCGACGCTGCGCACCCGCACGAAGATGGCGTGATGGTTGAGCCAGACCTGCCCCACCAGGAGGAAGCTGAGGACGAAGCCCAGGTAGCTGGGCCACAGGGAGCCCAAGGAGTGCAGGAGGCTCCCGCCGCCGTCGGGCAGCTTGATCTCCAGGCTCAGCAGGGTGATCGCGATGGCGATGACCCCGTCACTGAAGGCCTCCAGGCGTCCGGGTGAGACGGGCGCCGACTCCTCCTCCCCTTGAGCGCCGCCGGCCCCGGCGGCCGCCCCGTCCTTGGGCGCCGGGTCAGTAACCGGGTCTGTGGCCCCGACATCCGCATGCGCACACCCACAGGAGTCAGTGCGGGCACCCTCGGCAAGGTCATCGGCAGAACCATCAGCCGAGTCATGGTGACTCTGGGCAGTCATGCCTTCTCCTTCCTGCCATGGACAGGGATATAGGGACATTCTGCGCCGTCGGGGACACACCTGCACCCGCGGGGACATTCCAGTACCGCCGGGGACATTCCGGCACCAACGGGGACTATCGACGCCGCCGGGGACCGAATACCAGTCCCCCAACGCGCGTCTTGCCCCCGGCCGGGACGACACGCACCCAGCCGCGCAGAAAGTCCCCGGCGGGCGCCCCTGAGGCGGTGCAGGACGATGTGGGCGGTGCCGGGCGGCCCCGTCGCCGGTACGGGGCGCCGACCAGTAGGCTGCGGGCGTGCCTGTTGACGTCAATCGCCCCGGCCCCTGGACCCACCGCAACCTCACCGCCCGCGGCACTCGTTTCCATGTCGCGCTGGCGGGCCCTGAGGCCCCGGCCGGAGCCGGCCCCCTCACCCTCCTGGTGCACGGCTTCCCCGAGTGCTGGTGGACCTGGCGTCACGTCATCCCCACCCTGGCACAGGCCGGGCACCGCGTGGCGGCCCTCGACCTGCGCGGCTTCGGCGGCTCGGACCGGCCGCCGTCGGGCTACGACCTGGTAACGCTCGCCCAGGACCTGGCCGCCGTGGTCCGCTCCCTGGGGCACGAGCGCGCCGTGATCGTCGGCGCGGGGCTCGGCGGCCAGGTCGCCTGGGCGCTGCCGAGCCTGGCCCCGGACCTGACGACGGCGATCGTCCCGGTCGGCGCCCCCCACCCGCTCGCGCTGCGCTCGCTGCGGACCCGGGCCCTGTCCGGGCCGGCGCTGCAGTACGCGAGCCTGCGGATCCCGGGCCTGGCCGAGCGCCGCCTGCGCAGCCGCAACGCCCTGGAGGGCCTGCTGCGTTCCTGGGCCGGGCCGCACACGCGCGAGGCACTGGCCGAGGAGGCCCCCTACTACGCCGAGCTCCTGTCCCGACCCGGCGCCGCCCGCAGCGCCCTGGAGCCGCTGCGCAACCTCGTGCTGTCCCGGGCGGAGACGGCGGCCCTGGACAAGCCGGTGACGGTGCCCGTCCTGTCGGTGCAGGGCGAGCTCGACCCGGTCCAGCCCGCCCAGGCCTACGCGCGCGACACCCACCACGTGGCCGGCAACCTGCGTCAGGTAACAATCCACCGCTCCGGCCACTTCCCCCAGGAGGAGACCCCTGCGGGGTTCGTCCGGGCCCTGCTGCCCTTCCTGGCCGACGTCGCCCCGCCCGCCTCCGCCTGAGGCCGCGAGCCGGGCACTTATCGCGCAGCCCCGTTGTTCTTCGGTAGGTCTGCAGATGAAGTGCCCAGCTCGACGGGTGCAGCACAGTCAACCCGGCGCCGGCTCACACCGTCTCACACCGGCTGGCGCAGGTTGTCCATGAGGGAGCGCCGGTCGAGCTGGGCGGGCAGCCAGGTGGTTGCCACCGCGAGCGCCAGCGAGATCCCGCTGACGAGGGCCAGCAGCCCCACCGGGA
>ERZ773077.1218-NODE-1218-length-18021-cov-3.769453_pt1 | contig 18021 bp, 16 predicted proteins | sample MGYA00580612_ERZ773077 | MGnify/ENA primary metagenome ERZ773077 (study PRJEB29015, sample SAMEA2737971) | human oral metagenome | biome: human oral; feature: human-associated habitat; material: dental | place: China | collected 2021 ...
GTATTTCAATATTTAAAGCTATTTGATAATAATTAAAGACAAATTTACTCTTTTATCAAATATGTCAAAATGCAAATTTCACCCAAGGAGAGAGCATGAAAGATGACGTCCTAGTTAGGATAAACGAGAGGCTTAACGTGCTTGCCGCGCTTCCGACTCTAAAAAACGGATCGATCGGCGAAGCTTTAAAGAAAAGCGGATTTAGCAGGCGCGATTTTATGAAATGGGCGGGCGCGATGACGGCGTTTATGGCGCTGCCTGCATCTATGGCGCCGACCGTAGCTAGAGCCGCCGAGCTTAGCGACAGGCTGCCCGTGATATGGCTACATATGGCCGAGTGCACCGGATGTAGCGAGAGTTTGCTTCGCACCGATGCGCCGAGTATAGATAGCTTGATTTTTGATTACATCAGCCTCGAGTATCATGAAACCGTGATGGCTGCGGCAGGCTGGCAGGCTGAGGAAAACCTAGAAAGTGCGATCGAAAAATACAAAGACAGATACATCCTGCTAGTCGAGGGCGGCATACCTACGGGCGATACGGAAAACTATCTAACGGTCGGTCCTTTGGGTCTTAGCGGACTTCATCACGCAAAGCACGCGAGCGAAAACGCCGCGGCGATATTTGCTATCGGTACCTGTTCGAGCTTTGGCGGTATACAAGCCGCAAAGCCAAACCCGTCAAATTCCGTCGGCCTATCAAAAGTAACCTCAAAACCGGTTATAAACGTCCCGGGCTGTCCTCCGAGCGAGAAAAATATCGTGGGCAACGTCCTTCACTATATACTTTTTGGCACCTTGCCCGCACTTGACGTATTTAACCGTCCGAAGTGGGCTTACGGGCTTAGGATCCACGATCTTTGCGAAAGACGCGGTAGGTTTGACGCGGGCGAGTTCGTGCAGACCTTTGGCGACGAGGGCGCGAAAAACGGCTACTGCCTCTATAAAGTCGGCTGCAAAGGCCCATATACGTTTAATAACTGCTCCCGCGAGAGGTTTAATCAGCACACCAGCTGGCCGGTGCAGGCGGGTCACGGCTGTATAGGTTGCTCGGAGCCTGATTTTTGGGATACGATGGGGCCTTTTGAGGAGCCGATGGCCGATAGGCTGTTTAACACGGTTTTGGGTCTAGGCGCCGATAACGTCAGCGATAAAATCGGCATCGGAGTGCTGGCGCTCGCAGGTATCGGTATAGCAGCGCACGCCGCGATAAGCATTTTTGCTAAAGACAAAGAGGAGGCGTAAAAATGAGCGAGCAAAGAATAGTAATAGACCCGATAACCAGGATAGAAGGCCACCTGCGCATAGAGGTCGTCGTAGATGAAAATAACGTAGTTAAAGAAGCCTACTCGGGCTCGACGCTTTGGCGCGGTATAGAGCAGGTCGTAAAGGGGCGAGATCCGAGGGATGCTGGATTTTTTATGCAGAGGATTTGCGGCGTTTGTACATTTTCGCACTACCGCGCGGGCATCATGGCTGTCGAGAACGCGCTAGGCATCGTCCCCCCGCTAAACGCGCAGCTAACGCGTACTCTGATGAACAACGCCCTTTATATGCACGATCACGTAGTGCATTTTTATCAGCTTCACGGCCTTGACTGGGCGGACGTGGTCTCGGCTCTAAGCGCGGACGTACGCAAGGCTAGTGACGAGGCGTTTAAATACTGCGATACGCCTTATGCGACCGGCGCAGATAAGCTAAAAGAGGTAAAAGAGCGCGTCGAAGCCTTCGTAAAAAAAGGAAATTTAGGGCCTTTTGCAAACGCATACTGGGGACATCCGACCTATAAATTTACGCCGGAGCAAAATTTGATCGTACTTTCGCACTACCTTGAGTGTCTAAGGATACAAAGGACGGTAGCGCAGATGATGGCGATATTTGGCTCCAAAAACCCGCACCCGCAAAGCCTAACCGTTGGCGGCGTGACCTGCGTCATGGACTTGCTAGATCCCGCAAGACTAGGCGAATATCTAACCAAATTTCAAGAAGCGGCCGATTTTATTAACAGGGCGTATTATCCAGATCTCGTCATGGCCGCTAAAGCCTACGGCAGCGAGCCAAGCGTACTAAAGGATGTCGGCGTGTCAAATTTGTTCGCTTATGATGAGTTTTTGGTCGGTAGAAACGAGTATCTAATCCAAGGCGGAGTTATCCTAAACGGCGACATCAGCAAGGTTTACGAAGTGGACGATACTAAGATCACCGAGGAAGCCACTCGCGCATGGTATAAAAACCCAGCCCCGCTACATCCGTACGACGGACAGACCGAGCCAAACTATACAGGCCTAAAAGATATGAAAACATTGGGCGGCAGCGGCAAAGAGGTGGATACTAAGGTCTTTGACGAAAAAGGCAAATACAGCTGGATCAAAGCTCCTCGCTATGACGGCAAACCTATGCAGGTTGGCCCGATAGCTAGTATCGTCGTAAACTACGCCAAAGGAAACGAGCGCGTGGTAAAAATCGTCGATAAATTTTTAAAAGACTCCGGGCTTCCGCTCGAGGCGGTATTTTCTACTCTGGGTAGAACCGCAACCAGGATGCTAGAGGCCAAACTAGTAGCCGATCACGGACTAACCGCATTTAATAGCTTGGTAGAAAATCTAAAAACCGATCAAGAAACCTGCGCGAAATACGTCATAGATAACGGCAAAGAGTATAAAGGAAATTTCCAAGGCAATGCTCCTCGCGGCGCGCTCAGTCACTGGTGCCGTATAAAAGACGGCGTGATAACCAACTGGCAAGCAGTCGTGCCTAGCACGTGGAACGCCTCGCCAAAAGACGCCGCAAACGTACGCGGAAGCTACGAGGAGTGCCTCATCGGGCTAAAGATCGCCGATCTAACCAAGCCGCTTGAGATCATACGAAAGATACATTCGTACGATCCTTGTATAGCATGCGCCGTACACGTGATGGATGCGCGCGGCACGCAGCTGGGCGAATACAAAATCAATCCGAATTTGTGAAAGGAGCGGCTATGAGCGAGCATAAATTTGACCGCAAAAGCGAGTATGAATTTTCCATCGGGCTTAGAGCGACGCACTGGATCAGGTTTTTTGCCATCACTTTTTTGGTGGTGAGCGGATACTATATATCGTATGTTTTCGTTAGTCCCGAGGTCACGACCCAGCCCGTGTTGTTTATGAACGCAAAGTGGCGCGCGGCTCATCAGATCGCGGGATTTGTCCTGATAGCGTGCTTTATTTTCAAACTCTACCTATTTATATTTGATAAATACAGCCGTAAAGAGGTCGTGAGTATCGTCGATTTTTTTAATCCAAAAGTCTGGATAGCGCAGATAAAATACTATCTGTTTTTAGGCCCGCACCCGCATCTAAAGGGCGTTTATAACCCGCTTCAGTTTGCGTCGTATTTTTTCTTTTATCTGGTGCTTTTTCTGATCTGCCTAACGGGCCTCGTGCTCTATGTCCACGTCTATCACGAGGGGCTTGGCGGACTACTTTACGAGCCGATGAGACAGTGCGAGGAGCTCATGGGAGGTCTAGCTAACGTCCGCACGATACACCGCATCTGCATGTGGATCATCATGGTTTTTGTCGTAGCGCACGTGTATATGGCGGTGTTTAACGCCGTAAAAGGCAAAAACGGAGCTATGGACGCCATCGTAAGCGGCTACAAATACGTAAAAGACGAGCACTGATGCGCGTTTTGGTGCTAGGTATCGGCAACGTGATGTTTGGCGACGAGGGCGTTGGGGTACATTTTGTCAAAATAATGGAGCGAAACTACAAATTTAGCCCTAAATCCTCGGCTAAATTTGACTCCGTTTCAAATTTGAACGATAAATTTGGCTCGTCAAATTTAGATGGCGCGAACTCAAATTTAAGCGGCAATCTCGCTCTTAGCGACGGCCCCAAATTTAACGCAGACGGCGCAAATTTGGAGCTAAGATTTATCGACGGCGGTACGCTAGCCATGGCGCTCACCCCGGTTATCGCTTGGGCGGATGTTTTGATAGTTGCCGACTGTATCAGCGCCGAGGGCGGCGAGACGGGGGATGTGTATTTTTTCGGTTACGAGCAGATGCCGCCCGCCGTCTCGTGGAACGGCTCCGCGCACGAGGTCGAGATGCTAGAGACTTTGCGGCTCATGGAGCTTGCGGGCGATTTGCCGCGGACGAAAATTTTAGGTATCGTGCCAAAGCGCATCGAGCCTATGAGCTTTGAGCTCTCCACGCAGGCTATAAAAGGCATAAATTTGATGGAAAAGACACTTTTAAACGAGCTTTCGCGGCTTGGGTTTAGCTACGAAAAGATTGCAAATTTTAGCGTTTCAGACATCGCTTTAGAGTTTTCAAAAAAAGGCGCGATATGATTTTAGCTTACGAGTTTGATTGCACGAGCGAAAATTTCGCGTTTTTTCTTAAATTTTACGCGCAAAAAAGCGGGTTAAAATTTAGCATTAAAAAGGAGCGAGATTCAAGGGCACTTTACACCAAAGGCTCGCAAGATGAGCTTTTGGCGTTTTCGGATATGCTCGCTAGCTCGTTGCCTCACAGCGTGTTTTTGCGCGGCTCAAAGGTCTACGCGAGCGAAAATTTACCAGGCGTTGAAACGAGCGAACCGCAAAATACACTCTCAAACATCACGCCAAGCGTCGTTAGCGCCTACCTAAAAGGCGAGCTAAAAGAGTGCGAAAACGGCGTTTTTAGCGACGTTTGCATTTTTATAGAGGGCAAATTTACTCCAGTGACGAAGGCAAATTTTAACGAGCTTTTGGAGTTTGCTTTTAAAAATTTAAGCGCGGGCGAAAGCGTTAAATTTAAAGATATTAGCGGCGAATTTGAAGCGTCAAATTTCACCGAACTAAACGCAAATTTTAATCTTTTAATGCCGACAAACCTTAAAAATTTGCCTAAAATTTTTATCGCAAATGAAGCCGAGCAGGTAGCGCTGGCAAGCTACGAAAAGCCCGCCGTTACGCTAAAAACGACGGCGATTTACCGCAGTAATCACCCAAGCTCTCCTAGATTTTTTGACGTCTGCGCGACGAGGGACATTTTCATCTACGCGCTTTGCGACAAGCTTTTTAAAACGGGCGTAAATTTTATCGCTTTAAAGGCGCAAAAGCAGCCGTTTAAGGCCGTGGTGCTTGAAAATGGATACATTTTTAGCGGCTCTAGGATTTATTATTCGCGCGCAAATTTGAGCGAGGTAGAGGGTGCTGCGGATAAAAATCTAGCCGCTTTTAATCTCGCAAAAAAAGAATTTGACGCAGAGGGCGGGATAGCTAGGATATTTTTAAGCAGGTTTAAAGACGATGAAGTTAAAATTTACCCCAAATTTGATGATTTTAACGTCTTAAATTTCGCCTTGCCCGCGAGTTTTGACGAGCTTTATGCGCAGATAAAGCGCGAGGAGGGCGGCGAGAGATTGCTTCAAAAATACGGCGAAAACTTTAGCCTGCCGCGCGGCGAGCTTGGCGTACAAAACGGCTTTTTCGGGCTATTTTGTATGGCTGGAGCGCTGCTTGGATTTGATAGCGATGCGCAAAAAGCGGGAGAGATTTTACTGCAAAACGCGAGCGATTTTAACGGTGTAAAAGGGCCTAGGCTTGATTTTAAAATGCTAAACAAAACGCATTTTGACGTCGTTAAATTTGCTAGAAGTGGCATGAGCTTTAGGCTCGCTGGCGTCGATGCTAGGCTGCTTAGCTACGGATACGCCGAGTCGCTGGCGTATTTTTTGAGCGATTTTTCAGACTCGTTAAGGCAGGGTTTTGGCGTGCAAAACGCGCTGCTTTGCGGCTCGCTTTTTGAGAACAAAACGCTTGCAAATTTGACGTTAAAGCATCTAAAAACAGGTTTAAACGCCAAATTTAGCAAAGAGTTTTTGATTGAAGAGATGTTTTAAATATGAAATTTCAGGCCTGGTTCAAGGTGTGGGTTTTCGCCCTTTCGTTTATAATCTAGCCCTAAAATTCGGTCTTGCAGGCGAAATTTACAACGACGACGAGGGCGTAAAGCTAACGCTTTGCGGGCAGGGCGAGCAGATAGAAGAGTTTGAAAAAGCGCTACGCGCGGAGCTACCAAGCCTCGCTCGCATCGACGAGATGCGAAAAACCGAGCTAGAGGGCGCGAAATTTGACGACTTTCAGATAGTCGCCTCAAAATCAGCCAAAAAACACGCGCCCATCTTGCCTGATTTTGCCCTCTGCGCCGACTGCGAGCGCGAGTTTTACGACCCAGCAGACCCGAGGTATCATTATCCTTTTATCAACTGTACCAACTGCGGTCCGAGGTTTTCGATTATCAAGTCCCTGCCTTACGACCGCGCAAATACGACTATGAGTGCATTTAAAATGTGCGAATTTTGCGAGGGCGAATACAAAAAACCGCTAAATCGCCGCTATCACGCCCAGCCCGTCTCATGCCCAAACTGCGGGCCTAGGCTTGCTCTAAAAGATAAATTTGGACGGGTTTTGGCGCGGGATAACGAAAGCGCGAAGCAGGCCGCGTGTCTCATAAATGAGGGTAAAATTTTAGCCGTAAAGGGGCTTGGCGGATTTCATCTGATATGCCGCTTAGAGGAGGATACAGTAGGGCTACTAAGAGAGCGCAAAAAGCGGCCTAAAAAGCCATTTGCCGTGATGTGCAAGGATCTTGCGCGCGCTAAAAAATACGCTCAAATTTCGCCCGAGGAGCAGCAGCTTTTAAGCTCAAATTTAAAACCGATCGTCGTTTTACAAAGTTTGCCTGGCGCGCCGGTTCCGTCAAATTTAGCGCCAGGACTAAATAAAATCGGCATATTTTTGCCATACACGGGCGTTCATCTTTTGCTTTTTGAGTACCTAGAGGGTGACGTGATCGCTACCTCGGCCAACGTCTCCGGCGAGCCTATCATCTACGATGAAAAAGACCTGCGAGAAAAGCTTGGCGGCGTGATAGATTTTTATCTAGATAACGACCGCGAGATACACTCGCCAAGCGACGATAGTATCGCGTTTGTAGCGGATAACGAGCCTATTTTTATCCGCACCAGTCGCGGCGTGCATCCCAAATTTATCCGCACTAAATTTAAGAGCGAAAAGACCGTTCTAGCCGTCGGAGCCGAGCTTAAAAATCAGTTTGCGATCTTTAAGGACGGCGAGCTGATGATAAGCCCGTATATCGGCGATCTAAAAAACGTCGCGACCTATGAGCGGTTTTGCGCGCTAATTAATCTTTTTAGCGAGATTTACGAGCTAAAATTTGACGAGATCGTAGCCGATTTGCATCCGCATTTTTTAAATTTGAAATGGGCGCGCGAATACGCCGCAAATTTTGGCTCAAAAATCACGCAAATCCAGCATCATCACGCGCATTTACTTTCGGTGATTTTAGAAAACGATCTGGACGCAAATCGCGAGTATCTGGGCTTTTGCTTTGACGGTACGGGATACGGCGCAGACGGGAGTGTCTGGGGCGGAGAGATACTAAAAGTGCGCGGAAAAGAGTACGAGCGGGTTTGCAGATTTGACGAAATTTTACTGATCGGCGGCGAAGCTAGCGTGAAAAATATCTGGCAGATTGCTTATGCCGCGATTTTAAAATATGATTTGGAGTGCGAGGCGGAGGCGTTTTTGGCCAAATTTGAGCCAGCAAAGCTAAAAAATCTAAAAATCCTGCACGAAAAGCAAATAAACTGCGTTAAAACCAGCTCGCTTGGACGCATATTTGACGCGTTTGCGGCGGTGATCCTTGGGCTTGATGCCATCAGCTACGAGGGCGAGGCGGGAATGAGCTTAGAAGCGCTTTTTGACGCAAATTTAGACGCTTGCTACGAGTTTGAGATTAGGAGTGACAAAATTTGCTTTAAAGAAGCCTTTAAAAGAGCTTTAAAAGACGATGCAAAAACGGCTGCCACGGGCTTTATAAAAGGGCTCGCAAAGCTCGTAGCAGATGCGGCTTACGCGCAACCTAACGACGTCTTGCTCGCAGGCGGAGTATTTCAAAATAAAGCCCTGCTTGAAAATGTAATTTTAATTCTTAAGCAAAAAGGTAAGAAGTATTACATAAATAAGAACTTTTCGTCAAACGACTCTTCGGTAGCTATCGGTCAAATCGTGCTTACATTAATTTAAATTAAAGTTTTCTGATGTATAATATCTAATAATTTCTTTAAGGAGGCGATAGTGGAAAACATCATAAGATTCAGCGTCTCGTTGCCAAAGCAGTTATTAGACGAACTTGACAACAAAATAAGCGCTCAGGGCTATGCTTCGAGAAGCGAGTTTACTCGCGATTTGATTAGGGAAAAAATAGTAAATGACAGCTGGAAAGACGCAGAAGAGGATCTCATCGGCGTTTTGACGCTCATTTATTTGCACCACCAAAACGACCTCGTCGTGAAAATGATGGACATCGAACACCAGGCAAATTTGCACATCGCCTGCACGACTCACGTCCACATAGATCACGATAATTGTCTGGAGACTCTGATACTTCGCGGTAAAGCGGGAGCTATCGAGAAATTTTCCGAAAAGATGGGCGGACTAAAAGGGGTTAAATTTGCAAAACTAACCAAGGCTGCCGTTCCGCGTTCGTAACGCTTAAGATGCGGGCAAGTCTGATAAGCTCTATCAAATTTGCCCGCAAAAGTCTCTCTTTTATCACGCATTTATCTCTTTAACGCTAAAATTATTAGGATTTATCACTATTTTTATTTCAAGGTTAAAATTTGAAACATATCTCTTTTAAAAATTTCGTCCAAAATGAGGCTAGTTCGGGCATCTTGCTCATCCTTGCCGCGATTTTTGCGATAATATTTCAAAACGGCTTTTTAAGCGAATTTTACAACTCCTTTTTACGCATAAACATGGGCGTGGTTTTTGGCGAATTTAGCCTGCAAAAGCCGCTCATTTTGTGGGTAAACGACGGGCTCATGGCGGTTTTTTTCTTTCTTTTGGGGCTGGAGCTAAAGCGCGAGATAGTCGAGGGCGAAATGCGAAATCCCGCTCAGATCGTGCTGCCTACCGTGGGTGCGGTCGGCGGCATAGTCATGCCAGCGCTCGTTTTTTACGCGTTTAACCACGCCGATGCTTTTGCGCTAAAAGGCTGGGCGATCCCGACTGCGACAGATACGGCGTTTGCGCTGGGGCTTATCATGATCCTTGGCAAAAGAGTGCCGGCGAGTCTTAAAATTTTCCTCGTGACGCTCTCTATCATCGACGACGTTTGCGCGATTTTAATAATGGCGATATTTTACAGCGGACATCTCTCAGCAGTATCGTTTATAGTTGCCGGAGCGGCTACTTTGGGGCTTTTAGCCTTAAATTTAGCCGGCGTAAATAAAAAAGCCTGCTACGTGATTTTGGGCATTATCCTTTGGGTGAGCGTGCTAAAATCAGGCGTGCATGCGACGCTAGCTGGCGTCGTGGCGGCATTTTTCATACCGCTTAAGGCAAAAGACGGCGAGGGCTCGATGCTAAAGCAGATCGAGCATGACTTGCACGGTTACGTCGCCTTTTTCGTGTTACCGGTGTTTGCCTTCGTAAACGCTGGCATCTCGCTAAAAGGTATCGGGCTGGAGCAGATTTTCCACCCCGTATCGCTGGGCGTCATATTGGGGCTGTTTGCAGGCAAGCAGCTTGGGGTGTTTGGATTTTGCTTTCTTGCGATCAAATTTAAGCTCGCAAAGCTACCCAAATACTGCAATCTGGCTCAGTTTTACGGCCTTTGTTTGCTTACTGGTATCGGCTTTACGATGAGTCTTTTTATAAATTCGCTCTCATATCACGACACCTACGAGTTTGCGTACGCCGATAAGCTTGCGGTACTTATCGCGTCGCTGATCTCGGGCGGGGCGGGTTATGCGGTGCTCTACTGGGCTTGGACGACACAGGATAATGAAATGCGTGGAGTAGAAAAATGATGATATTTCATAAAAATTTTCTCGCTGACGAGCTTGCGAAGTGGCGAGAGGACGGGCTAATAAGCGACGAGGCGGCGCGCAAGATAGCGGCTAGATACGATATAAATTTATCGGGCGAAAACGAGCGGCGAAACTTTATTTTAAAGCTCGTCGCGTATCTGTTTTTGGCGCTTTCGCTATTTACGCTAGTTGGCGCAAACTGGGAGGAGCTGCCGCGCGCTGCGAGGCTAATCATAGTGCTTGGCATACTGGCGGCGGTAAATTTTAGCGGAGTTTGGGCGCAGAAAAACGGCAAAGAGACACAGGCTACGACGCTGTTTTTTCTGGGTAACTTCTGCTACGGCGCGGCGATCGTTTTAGTCGCGCAAATTTACCATCTAGGCGAGCATATGCCAAACGGCGTGCTGCTGTGGGCGGTGGGAGCTTTGGCGCTTGGGCTTGCTACGCGCAAGTCCATCATCACGCTTCAGGCTCTTATTTTGGGGCTTGTTTGGTTTTTGATGGAGTTTGAGTTTAGCGGCGTTTCGCACGGATTTTTGCTGTTTATCATAGCTTCGGCTGCGGTGCTTTGGCGCGACGATTCGCGGCTGCTTACGGGCGCGCTTTTTGCGAGCGTGTTTGCTTATATCGTCTCTTTTGTACTTTACGAGCGATATTTCATGACGGATCTGCGCGTGGACGACGCGTTTTACGGCGTTCATTTTTTTGCGCTTAGCTACTGCTTGCTCGCTGTTTGCGCTTCGTTTTTGCTTGAGAGAGCGGGTAAATTTGAACTCGCGTTTTATCTCAAAACCGTCGGCATCGTCTGCGGCGCGGGCATCTTGTGCTTTGATATGTCGCTTTACGAGGATTTGCATTTTTCGCGTCCGTGGTCTTACGGCGCCCAGAACCATGAGAATGTTTTAAACGGCGTTATATTTTTAAAAAGCGTGTTCGGAGCTCTATTTGCCGCATTTTGCGCGGTATCTTTGGGGCTTGCGTTTTACTTTAAAAAATACGCCGCCGCTGTCGTCGGAGCGCTTTTGGTCGCGCTGCCTTTTATATTAGACGCGTTTGCGGACTACGAGGAGGGCGTGTTTTCGCTCATCGGCGTTTGCGTCGCGGTCGCTCTCATCAAGCAAAATAATATGAAATTTGGCATCGCGCTCATCTTTTGGGTGGCGTTCGTGCGATATGTCGATCTGGTTGGCGATTACGTCAGTGCTAGCGCGCTGTTTTTGGTGTTTGCGCTGGTCGTGCTTGGGGTCTCTAGGATATCTAAAAAAAGGAGCGCGAGATGAAACTAAAGCTGATTTTTGCCGCCGCGGTATTTCAAATTTTAGCCGTGATCGCGATGCTTGCGTATGCGTACGCGCCGATATATTTTGGCAAAGAGATCTTGCTGCAAACTACACTTTACGACCCGCGCGATATGTTTCGCGGCGATTACGTGCGCCTTAGCTACGGCTTTGCGGGCATTTACGAGCTGGATAAAAGAGACTCGAATTTGAGCAAAAAGCAGCAGCTGCACGGCTCTAAAATTTACGCTATCTTAAAGCATGACAAAGACGGCAGGTATAAATTTGACAAATATAGCTTCGAGCGGCCTAACGGCGGGACGTTTTTAGCCGGCAGAGTTGATTATAATACCGCAAATTTCGGCATCGAAGCCTTTTTTATGCCGCCTAAAAAGGCGCAGCAGATGGAGCGAGATATGATGGAGTTTAACGCCACCGCCGTCATCAGCGTGATGGATAACGGCAAAGCTCGTATCAAGGATATCGTGCTAGAAAAACCAAACGCGGGCGAGTCTAGCAAGCGTTAAATTTAAGGGCGGCTGGAGTACTAAATTTGACTAAACTTACCCGAACTCAAATTTAGCCCTAGCCTTCAAATTTGACGCTGCTTAAATTTGAGTCAAATTTGACCCGCCTCGCAGCTACCATAAAAATCTCAAAATATAAATAAAACGCAACGAAATAATATCTGCAAGGTATGAAACTAAAGCAATTTTTTAACATCTAAGAGTATAATAACCCCAAAAATCGCTAAGGAGAAACAAAATGTGTAAAGATTGCGGATGCTCGCTGGGTGGGCACGATCACGCCCACACTCATGCAGACGGCACGACTCACTCGCACGCTCACGATCACGGCGCCGAGCACGGACACGGCGCGGCTCACGAGCATAGTCACGGCCACGCGCACCCTGCGCTAAACGACAGTAAAACCGTCGAAGTGATAACGAAAATTTTATCCCAAAATGACGAAGAGGCCGCGCACAATCGCGCTCATTTGGACGAGCACGGGATTTTATGCGTAAATCTCATGAGCAGCCCCGGCAGCGGAAAAACCACGCTTCTTGAAGCCACGATAAAAAGCGGTAAATTTAAAATCGGCGTCGTAGAGGGCGATCTAGAAACCAACCAAGACGCCGACCGCATAATAAAAGCAGGCGGCAAAGCCCATCAGATCACGACCGGGCAGGCATGTCATCTCGATGCCTTTATGGTGCACGAGGGGCTTCATCATCTGCCGCTAGAGGGCCTTGATATAGTTTTTGTTGAAAACGTCGGCAACCTCGTTTGCCCCGCTAGCTACAACGTTGGCTCGCACTTTAACGTCGTGCTGCTCTCAGTACCTGAAGGCGACGATAAAGTGGCTAAATACCCGGTCATGTTTCGCGCCGCCGATCTCATCGTGATAACCAAAACTTCGCTATTGCCGCATTTTGAATTTGACGTGAAAAAAGTCGTCAAAGAGGCTCGCAAGCTAAATCCGAAAGTCGACGTCATCGAACTAGACGCAAAAACGGGCGAAGGCATGGAGAAGTGGCTAAATTTCTTAAAATTTAAAAAAGAGCTTAGATAATGTGCCTCTCAATCCCGTCAAAAGTGGTCGCGATCGACGAAGATAACGTCGCTACCGTCGAGACGCTAGGCGTGAGTCGCCGCGTGAGCCTCGATCTCATCGCCGAGCCCGTAGCCGTGGGCGAATACGTGCTCATCCACGTCGGCTACGCGATGGAAAAAATCGATACGAAATTTGCGCTAGAGAGTATCGAAATCTACCGCCAAATCGCCAAAGATATGCAAAGCGGACAAATCAGCGCGGACGAAGGCGACGCGGGGCTAGGCGCTATGCAAGCGGCGGCAAACGAGCCAAACGCAAAGGAAAAAGCGTGAATCTAATCAATGATTTTCGCGATAAAGAGCTTATTTTAGCGCTTTCCAAACTCATCAAAAAAGAGAGCGTAAAGCCGCTAAATATCATGGAAATTTGCGGCGGACACACGCACTCGATCATGAAATTTGGCCTGCCGCAGCTAGTTGGCGAACATATAAATTTCGTCCACGGCCCGGGCTGTCCCGTCTGCGTGATGCCAAGGAGCCGCATCGACGAGGCTATCAAGCTAGCCCAGATGCCAGGCGTGATCCTCTGCACTCTAGCCGATATGCTCAGAGTCCCAGGCTCCTCGACCAGCCTGCAAAAGCTGCGCGGCGAAGGTTGTGACATCAGAGCGCTATATAGCCCGCTAGACTGTATCAAAATCGCGCGCGAAAATCCCGAAAAGAGCGTGATATTTTTTGCGATCGGGTTTGAGACGACGACGCCTATGAGCGCAAATTTGGTCCAAAAAACGCTGGAGCTCGGGATAAAAAATCTATTTTTCCATATAAATCACGTTACGGTCCCCGCACCCGTGCGAGCGATCCTAAACGACGAAGACGTCAAGATCGACGCATTTTTGGGCCCTAGCCACGTGAGCGTGATCACGGGATATGGCATCTACGAGAGCATCGCTGCGGAGTATAAAAAACCTATCGCGGTTAGCGGATTTGAGCCGCTTGATCTGATGGACGGCATCCTAAACCTCGTCCGCCAGCAAAACGCGGGCACGCACGAGGTCTATAACGAATACGCAAGAGTCGTCACGCGCGATGGCAATCAAAAAGCAAAAGCGCTCATAGAGGAGTTTTTTGAGCCGTGCGACTTCTCGTGGCGCGGTCTTGGCGTTATCTCGCAAAGCGGTATGAAGCTGCGCCCCGAGTACGCCGAGCTTGACGCGAGGGTCAAATTTGACTGCAGCGTGCAAAGCAAAGGCGAGAGTAAAGCCTGTATCTGCCCCGAAATTTTACGCGGGCGAGCAAAACCTTTTGACTGCAAAATTTTCGCTAAAGCCTGCACGCCAAAAACCCCGGTTGGCTCGTGCATGGTCTCTAGCGAGGGCGCGTGCGCGGCATATTACAAATACGGCGACGTCAAAAGCGCGGGCTAAGAGGAGGCAAATTTGAGCAAGATAATGCTAAGCCACGGCGGCGGCGGCGAGGAGATGAACTCGCTCATAAACGAGACGATTTTTAGGATATTTGATAATGAAATTTTGCGCGAGAGCAATGACAGCGCGATACTAAATTTCGGCGATTTTGGCGCGGACAAAAAGGCTGGCGACTCGGCAAATTTGATACCTAAATTTAACGGCAAACTAGCCTTTAGCACCGATAACTTCGTGGTTACGCCGATATTTTTTAACGGCGGCGACATCGGCAAGATCGCAGCATGCGGCACGATAAACGACCTAGCCATGGTGGGTGCCGAGGCAAAGTACCTAAGCTGTGCGCTCATCGTTGAGGAGGGGCTTGAGATAGCCGAGCTAGAGCGCGTGCTAGGCTCGTTAGCCGCGGTCGCTCGCGAAAACGGCGTGCGGATCGTCTGCGGCGATACGAAGGTCGTGCCGCGCGGTAAATGCGATAAAATTTTTATCAATACGAGCGGTATCGGCGAGATCGTCTGTGAGGGCGTGGAGCTAAAAAGCCTGCGGGCGGGCGCAAAGATCCTGATCTCGGGCGACGTGGGCAGGCACGGCGCGGTGGTGCTGGCTAGCCGCGAGGAGCTCGATCTACAAAGCGATCTAAAAAGCGACTGCAAGGCGCTAGTGGGCGCGGTAAAGGCGCTGATTACTGGCGGCGTGAAGCCTCTTTGTATGCGCGACGCGACGCGCGGCGGTCTCTCGGCGGTGCTAAACGAATGGGCAAAATTTAGCGGCCTAGACATCCTCGTTCGCGAGGAGGATATCAAGGTCAGCGACGAAGTGACGGGCGTTTGCGAGCTGTTTGGCTTTGAGCCTTATGAGCTTGCCAACGAGGGTACCTTCGTGCTAGCCGTAGATGAAAAAGACGAGGCGCGCGCGCTTGAGATTTTGCGCAAATTTGACGCTAACGCAGCTTCGATCGGCGAGATTTTAGGCGCTGCAAACGGTCGCGTCATCTTGCAAAACGCATACGGCTCGAAGCGCTTTTTAGAAGCGCCGAAGGGCGAGCTGCTACCGCGAATATGCTAGGAGTGGCGATGGATATGTCAAATTTAAGCGCATTAGCTTTTGGGGTTTGCACGGCGCCAGAATCGGCTCGCAAATTTTATCAAATTTACGTCTTAAGCGCGTCCGCGCAAATAAAATCCGCTACGCCCGCAATCAAGGAAATCTGATGCACGAACTAAGCATAGTGCAAAGCCTAGTCGCGCTCTGCGAGAAAAACGCCGCCGCAAACAGCGCGAAAGAGGTTGTGCACCTTGAGGTGCGTATCGGGCGGCTAAGCGGCGTCGAGCCTCACTATCTAGAAAGCGCGTTTGAAGTCTATAAAACCGGCACGATCTGCGAAAATGCCGAGCTTGCAATCACCTTGCAAAACGTCGCCGTGGAGTGTAAAAGCTGCGGTTTTATCGGCGAGCTTAGCGAAAACGACTTCACCTGTCCGGCTTGCGGCTCGCAGGAGCTCGAGGTCACGGGCGGCGAGGATATGCACCTCATGCGCCTTGAGATGCGGTGATTTTGCCGCAAATTTTAGCTCAAATTCGCTGCTTAAATTTGAGCGATTTTTTAAATTTACTTCCAAAAATGCGGCAAATTTGATGAAACCCTATTTATTTATCCCTCTAAAACGCGCCTAGATAAATTTAAAAGGAAGCTAGATGCCCAAATTTTCATTTAAAACCGTAGAGCAAATGCTGCTAAAATGCGTAGCCTAGGGCGGCGAGCCAGAGCTTAGCTTTCATCTGCGCGGTGCATAATATATGATCATCGCCTATGCGGATCGCTGCTCGTTTCAAAGATGCGCGGACGAATCCGGCGCAAATGCGAGCGGCGAACGGTATTTTGCCACATTGCAAGAACTCTACACCGCGCCGCAGATAGACGGACGCTCGCTAGAGGAGCTTTGGAGCGAGGCCGATAAGTTTTACTGCTTTGATTTTGAACTGTGAGATTTTATCCGGCGGCGTAGGCAAAATGCGCGGATAAATTTGAACTAAATAAATTTGAAAGGAAATAAATGGGTTCTGCTTGGAGTTACAGCGCGAAAGAGTGCAGCGCAGACGGTAAATTTGGCGCGAAATTTGAAGGTCATGAGATAGCCATGGGCGCGCCGAGTTTGGGCGAGCTACGGCTTTACGCGAGCGCGGAGGCGCAGGGTTTAAATTTGAAGTGCGAAGAAATCGAGAGCGAAAACGTAAAATTTAGCCAAAGCGGCGAGATTGAGCAAATTTTACTTAGCGAGCAGGCTACGGCGTGTTTTACGTTTTCGGACGATTCGCGGTTTTTGGCGTTTGCCGAGTGGACGGCTGATAAAATGCAGCTTGTAAAGGTGCTGCGGCTAGCGGACATGAGCATAAAAACCGTTGGCGGGCTCCAAAGAGTTGCGGAGTTTTTGTCTTTTAGGGACGGTTTGCTGGAGATTTTGGACTCGCCGATTTTTATGCCCGCAAGCTTTTGGGTGGACGTTCGCGAGCTTTTTGACGATGAGATCAAAAGCTAAATTTGACGCCGCAAAACGCCCGAGCTATTTTGATAAAATTTAACGATAAACCGCAATCTAGGCAAGATAGCGCCGAGCGTTAAAGCTAGCCGTAAATTTGTAAAAAACATACAAAAATCTACGGTTGGCGCGCTAATTTCTAGGGGGCATTTTTACCCTGAGCGCGTTTGGCACGTCTGCGTACTAGATCTACGCCTGGTTTATCTTGCTAGCTTTGGCGCCGTTTTTATCAAATTTGACTTGGAGGTGATTTTGGCTTTGCGGCACCAAATATCGCAGCGATGTTTGGTGTTTGGTTCACGGTTTTCGCGGCCTATAAAGATTACAAATTTACGAAAATCCGTGGCAAGCCTAGTCTATGTTAAGGGCGAAATTTTTGCTACGCGGTCATTGACGCTGCGATTTTGGGCTTTATTTTTGACTCAGTTTTTGGCCGCATTTAAGTACAGCGCTCATGCTTGCCGTTCAAAAATAGCAAAGAGCGCAAATTTGATTAAATTTGCCAGGAGCCAGCGAACACCTTGCGCAGTCGAGCGGCGCGGGGTTTCAAATTTGGCTTAATTTACCCGCAAACTAGCGGCGTAGACGCTTGAAAGCTCGTCAATTTTACTCAAATATCAAAAACGGCGCTTCAAGTACGTTTCTGATTATTTTAAACGGCGAGAGAAGCGCATCTTGCAGGATTTGCGTCGAGTACTGTGGCTTTTGCAGCGTTCCGCGCACCTTGATGACGGTTGACAGCGTGCGATCTTTTCCCAGCACGATCTGATTTATGAGCGGGATTTTGTCGATGATGGAGCTGGCGTCCTTTAGCAGCTTTAGCTCCAGATCCACGTCGATCTCTTTGGTTGCGAGATTTATCGTGCCGTGACCGCCGATATCGGCACTTGAGCTCTCTAGCTCGATGGCTAGAAACTTTAGCGTATCGCCCTTTTTTTCAAACAAAATTTTGCCAAATTTTACCGGATAGCCGTCGGCGCCAAAGTCCGGCGTCTTAAACACGAGTAAGGACGGCACGGAGTTTAAAAACGTCAGAAGCTGATTATAAAACGTGTAGTCTTTTAACGTGGCGCCGATTAGCCTTGCTTCGCCTTTAAAATCATCGGTACTTTTGCCTAAAACCCGCAGTTTAAAGCTGCCGCCCTCAAAGCTTTTGATGTTAAAGATCGAGTTGATAAACTCGCCTCTGATGTCGTTTGCCCACATTTCAAATTTTTTGTCCGATTTTATGAGCGAAAAGTTGCCGCGAGCGGGCTTTGCGTCAAATCTCACCGTCCCGCCCGCACTCTGGCCGCTGTAGGCTAGCAGGTCTAGAGTCGCGTTGAAATCATTTAAAATCAGCTTCGAACCCTTGGCTTCA
>ERZ773077.1221-NODE-1221-length-18010-cov-6.797271_pt1 | contig 18010 bp, 7 predicted proteins | sample MGYA00580612_ERZ773077 | MGnify/ENA primary metagenome ERZ773077 (study PRJEB29015, sample SAMEA2737971) | human oral metagenome | biome: human oral; feature: human-associated habitat; material: dental | place: China | collected 2021 ...
TCCAATTATTTATTGTATCTTTGCCCAAAGTTCCTGAATTTTGGTGTTCTTTTTTCTCAAACACAAAATTACTAATTTTCGGGAACTTTTATTTGAAAAATTTAAACTGCTTCAAAGTGAATTATCCTCCTATTGAAGTTGCAGAAATAAAGGGGCAAAAAATAGCTGTTGATGGAAATAGTAGGCTAACAATTGCAAAGAAAGCTAAGTTACCTCTTATAAGAATTAACATTACTACAGATAGTGAACGTTTAAATGAATTACAAAAAAGGTTGAAAAAAATGGATTAGGTAGTCAAGGAACTTCTGAACTGCCTAAATGTAAAGGATAAAAGTATGCAAATAGAAAAAGACATAGCAATCCCCATAGAGTTAAAAGTTTGGCAAATTCCTTCCGAATTTGGAATAATGACACAATATTATGATTGTTTATTATTTAGCTTTAAATTTTGGAATGAGAATAAATTGGAAGTAGTAGATAAAATAGCTAATCTATTTTTCAAAGGAGTTTGGACTATGAAGTTTAGTAGATTTAATAAATACAGATACTACAAAGACGAAATAGAGCATTCTTTTCATTCTAATTATTCGATAATACCGAATTCTTCTTGGTTAGAAGAATTAAAATCTCAAAGAAAAAATAATGATAAGAAATGGGAAGATTATGACAAACGAAATTATAAGCATTATATAGTTCAAAATAATGCATATTATATTGAAATAATAGCAGATAATGTTGAATTTTATATATCTAATGCTAATGAGATTTATAATAAAATATGGGAGAAATGGTAATAGGGGTAATGTAATGTGTTGTTAAAAACATAAGGCTAACTATTAACACAATACAAAAAGACTACCCTACTATTTTTCTTTATCCATCATAGAGATAAATGTTTTTCAAGCCTATAATGTGCTATAAATGGTGCGAAGGGAATTTTGAATTGTGGGACAGGTGAGACTGGTGGGAGGGTTGAGAAGGCTGGGAGGATTGGAAGGGCTGGGACAGGTGAGACAGGGAGAGAATTGTGAATTTTGAATTTTGAATTTTGAATTGTGAAAGCACGGGCAATTATGGGAGCAATGGGGTGTGAGCCACACGGGCGATTATGGGACTTGTAGGACGGGGAGAGAATTGGCGTATCAAAATTAGCCCCACATTAGGCTGTGATTATGAATTATCAATTGAATGTAGGGCTTCTTCAAAGAGGGTGCGGTAGGTGGCGGGTAGGTCTTCGTGATATTTATTTTGATAAACCCTCTCTAATACTTCTATAGGCTGTAAATCGCGGAGAGTGAGTTCGCTCTGAAGTGCGTCAGCAGCAACAGCTGCCGCGTGAAGATAACGGACATCAATGCGAGCTAAACGCACTTGCTTATGGGCTATCGCTCTGAAAATACTGCTCTTGAGTTCGGGTGCAGGTTCGTTTAACAATACTTTTACTTCGAGATAAGGCGTATTATCGGTTGGAGCTGTATCGGGTAGCTCCATAAGGGCATTGAGTACCTCTTCCGCAGGTCGGTAAGTATCAGGAATACTAAGCAAAGGTGTGTGCAGCGGTATAGGTAAAGACTCGATATGCTGCACTTTCCCTTCTTCCAAAGAAAAAGCAATCACTTGATGTTGGTAATTTTTCTCGGCAAACGAAAGCGGTATAGGGCTGCCGGCATACCTAATATGGGTAGTACCGCCCAGCGCCTGCGCCTTGTGGATATGCCCCAAAGCTACGTATTGCAATGCGTCAGGAAAGTTGGCCGTACTGATGCTTTCTATGCCTCCGATGATAGGGCGCTCGGCGGTGTCGTCATCATTAATTTCAGCTCCTGAAGCGTGCAAATGTCCCATAGCTATAAGCGGTTTGCCTTGTGCTATGGCGACTGCTTGGCGGGTAATTTCAGTATAAAAAGCCGCTACCCCTTGCGCGTAATCGGCAGGGGTTTCTTCGTTTTTAGGGTAATCGCCCAAACGGAGGAAAGGTACAGCCAGAAGATAGGCAGCGACCTCTTCTCCACTAAAAAGCGGCAGGATAAGTCGGTTATAATCAATTTGCTTATCAGCGGTACGCCTAACGTAGCCCACCAGATGGATATGGGTATTTTCTAGAAGAGGAGCGGGCATCTCAAGCCGTACAGGAGAATCGTGATTGCCGGCAATAGCCACAATCTGAAGGGCAGGGAAACGCTCGGTAGCCTGATGAAGGAAGTGGTAAAACTGCTTAGTAGCCGCCACGGAAGGGTTGGCTGTATCGAAGACATCGCCGCTGATAAGCAGCACATCAGTAGATTGTTTTTCAATAGTTTGCAAGAGCCACTCTAAGAAATGTTGGTGCTCTTGATAGCGGTCGTACTGGTAAAACGTTTGTCCTAAATGCCAATCGGCGGTATGTAGAAAGTTCATTTTTTGCTTATTTTTTTTCTCACATTGCAAAAATAGCTTATATTTGCCAATAATTTTAAATCTATGGAAAAAAATTACAAGATGGTAGCTAAAACTTTCTTTGGCTTTGAAGATATTTTGGCTACTGAATTGCGCAATCTGGGAGCGATGCACGTAACCAAAGGGGTGCGCAGTGTACAATTTGAAGGCGACAAGGGTTTTATGTATAAGGCTAACCTATGCTTGCGTACCGCCCTTAAAATTTTGAAACCTATCGCTTCGTTTTACATACGCAGCGAAAAGGAATACTACCAGAAGCTCTACCAATTTAACTGGCAGCAGTACCTAGGGGTAACGCAGACTTTTGCCGTGACGGCGACGCTACAGACAGAGCTTTTCAGTCACTCGCAGTTCGTAGCCCTAAGGGCTAAAGACGCTATCGTAGATGCTTTTCGCGATGCTACGGGTAAGCGCCCCAATGTGGATGTACAGCACCCTGATGTGGCTATACACATACACGTGCAGCGCAATGAGGTGATTGTATCGCTTGACAGTTCGGGAGAGTCATTGCACCAACGTGGCTACCGCACTGCTACCAACCTTGCGCCCATCAATGAAGTATTGGCAGCGGGCATCTTGCTGCTAAGCGGCTGGGAGGGGCAAAGCGACTTTTTAGACCCTATGTGCGGCAGTGGTACCTTTCTGATAGAAGCTGCGATGATTGCCTGCAATATACCGGCCAATATACACCGAAAAGAGTTCGCTTTTGAACGCTGGTCGGATTATGACGAAAATCTTTTTAACGTAATCTTCAGCAGCTGTATTAAGAAAATACGAGAATTTAACTACCAAATAACAGGTTATGACAAAGCGCCATCGGCAGTAGCTAAAGCAAAAGACAACCTTAGAAACGCGAATCTGTCTGACTACATAAAAATATATCAACGGGACTTTTTTGGCACTGAAAAAGAGGATAAGGATAAACCACTGCACATAGTATTTAATCCGCCTTATAACGAGCGATTAGTAAGCGATACGGAGCAGCTATACGGCTCGATAGGCAGCACGCTGAAGCACCACTACCCACAAAGTGAAGCGTGGTTTATAACTGCGAACTTAGAGGGACTGAAATACGTAGGATTACGCCCTACCCGCAAGATAAAGCTTTTTAACGGGAAATTGGAAAGCCGATTGGTGCAGTATAAGATGTATGAGGGTAGTAAGAAAGCGAAGTACTCTCAGGATTAATTTTGAATTATAAATTATGAATTATGAATTAAAAAAAGCTGTTCAGCGAGGTGCTGAACAGCTTTTTTTGTTAGTTAATTATTAAATTAACCACGTAATTGTTTTTCTAAGGCTATTGCTTTAGGGAATAGGATATTATTCTCTAAGTGAATGTGGCGATTGAGGTCGTTTTCGAACTCTTGTAGCATAGCATAGGTTACCTTGTAGGTGTTGCAAGCATCGGCTGGTGGAGTGTAGCCATTGGTTAGCTTAACGATTTCCTCGAAACGGTCGCCTTCAACACTGTGTTCGTGCATCATCATAGCGATAGGGTTTTCGACTGTACCGAAGTGGATTTCGCCCAAAGGCTCGCCTGACTGTTGCGCTTTTACTAAACTCTCAATGAAAGGGAAAAGTACGTTTTCTTCTTTTTGGAAGTGAGAAGCTAAATCGCGAGCACTTTCGTTGAAAATACGATTGATTTCAAAAAGCTCTGGGTGACGGTCGCCGTGTACGCGGCATAGCTTATCGAGGAATTGCAAAAGCATAGGGGTTTTGTCGCGCACATATTGGTGGTGAATGCGCACGATATAATTAGCCAACAGGTCGAGCGGCCAATCGCGTACATCTACCTCGTTGCTATTTCCCTTAGGAAGTGACTCTAATTCATTGATAAGCGCACTAGGAGCTACGCCCTTTTTATCGCACGCCTCTTCGATGGTACGACCGCCTTTGCAGCAAAAGTCAATACCGTGTTTTTTGAATATGGCAGCTGTACGGAAGTCGTCAGCTACTATTTGTCCGATAGTTTTATCAGTTAAACTCATAATAAATACTTTTTATTTTGGGTGCAAAGATACGATAAGATACAGAAATATAAAAGTGTTTGATGTCTTTTTTAAGGGAAAAACAAATTTTAACACACTTTTCTGTTTTAGTAATATTTTAACAGTTTATTTGGGTTTCCTGTCTTAAAAATGGCTTTTTAAAATATAAAATTCATAATAAATGGGGTAAAGATACATTATTATCATCAACAAATAGAGGTGTTTTTAGATAATGATAATAATTTTTTAGATTTTTTTAATAAAAAATTTGGTAGTTAATATTTTTGGCGTATCTTTGCATCGTTAAAAAATGATAGCGACTTTTTCATAAACCAAGAAACCAAGTGAAAACCAAAGCATAAACAAAAAGTTTTTTTCATAATTTTTATTTTTAAGTTTTCTTTTTTATTATTAAATTCAAAAAGAGGTTACCTAAGGGATTAGGTGCCTCTTTTTCTTTATTAGTACTCTTCATTTGACAAGGTTGTAACACGATGAGACAAGTATTTGCACAGCCCACAAAAAAGGAAGAATTTTGCAGCGTAAAACAAAAAAGGACTACCGCGAGGGTAGCCCTTTTTATAGTATCAAATCATTTTTCTAACGATAAAGTGTGAAGTTTCCTTTGAAAGTTCTATTGTCGTCTTCATCGCTGAGTTCGACTATGTACCAATAGTCGCCGACTGGCATTGGGTTGCCTTCGTACTTACCGTCCCATTCTTCGCCGTAGCGTAGTACTTTGAGACGGCGTCCGTAGCGGTCATAGATGCTCGTTTTGATAAACGGATACTTCTCTATGTTGCGCGGTGACCAAGTATCGTAAGTACCATCGCCATTAGGAGTGAAGTAGTTAGGGATGAACACATCAAAATACTCTTCGTAGAATGTCTTAGAGACGGTACATCCGTTGAGACCTGCTGAGTCGTAAGCTACTACATTGACTATCTTATAGACCTTACCGCTAACAGGGTCGGTATAGTCAGGGTCAGTAAGTTTGAGTTCGTATAAGTTGTTTTCGTCATAGAATTGACCATTGAACTCGTACTTATACGGTTTCTTACCTCCTACTGCCTCTACTTGTAGCGTATTGACTACAGTAGTAGGTGTTTTGACGATATTAGAGATTTGGTAAATCTCTTCGATGCTTATCGGACTTGAAAGGGTATGGGTACAAGTTTTATACGTACCAGTAAGCGAGTGTACTGAAGTATAGAAGAACTGAATAGTTTGGGTAGCTATACTTCTATCAAAACGCGTTTGGTCGATATAACCGATATTATAACCGTTATTACGAGAGAATGTCTGTGGTACTGTAGGAGTAGTAACTCCGTTGTAAATCAAGTAAGTCATATCATTAAAGTTGACTTCATCTTTAAATCTGACTTCTATCCACGTAGTAAACTCGTTATTATCGCAATTGTAGCCTTGTTTTACTTCGGCTTCCATATCAGGAGCAGAAACTACTTTGAAATCGTAAGTAGGCGACATTGTACAACCTACACCAGCTCCTTGTCCGGCATCGGTTATCTCTATGCGATAATCGCCTGCAGGGAGACCGCTAGCTCCTAATGGAGATAGATTAGGTGCTATCACTTCGGTAGTGGTATAAACCCCAGACTCGTTGTGATATATGATATTAGTAAACTTATCAATAATCTTGACCTCATAAGGAGGACGACCACCTTCTACATAGAAATGTATACCGCCTGTACTTTCGCCATAGCATACTTGAAGGTCTGCCGAAGTTACTGATACGGTGATAGGTTTAGGCTCTATCACTTCAATTTGCTCTTCGCGGAGCACACAACCCCAAGTATCCATTATTTCGAAAGTGTATATTCCTGGTGATAGATTACTAAACTTAGCGTTATTGCGTTGAGGACCACGAGTGTTATAATTAGTATCTATTAGAGAGTAGTAATAGCTGCCAGAACCACCCTGTATAGTACTTGTAATAGCCTCAATAATACCGTCTGAACTTCCGAAGCAAGTAGCATGCTGAGTAACGGTGATTGTACCTGTTATTGGGTCAGGGAACAATACAGCTACCTCGGTAGTGCCAGAAGCTGTAGAACAGCCCCACGCATCGGTGATAGTGATGGTATAGGTAACTACCCCTCCTGGAGTGCCAGTAGAAGCCAAGTTTTTAAATAATACGCTATCGCCTTCTAAATTGATAGTATCTTGACCGGTGATAGAACCACCACTGATATTGACTGTATAAGGTGCCCAACCTCCGGATACGGTTACCATTATTTCGGCACGGTCATTTGAACAAGTAACACTTGCTGTTTCTTGAGAGAAGACTGTAATTGGGTTTTCAGCCTCTATCAATTCGAAAGTAGTGTTAGCCGAACAGCCTGTAATAAGTGAGGTAGCTTCTACACGGTATTTACCAGCTGGTAATGATATATTAGCTACTTTTCCAGGGGTAAGTGTACCGTTAGTAGTACCACTAGAGACAGCGCTGTTGGTAGTCATATCGTAAATGACATAGTTGAAACCATTAGCTACTTGGTCGCCGTCAGAAAGTCGGCTATCAGTAAGTTCAAAGGTTACTTTTCCATTGCCACCTTTACATTGTACGCGCTCAATATCTTTAGCTTCTAACAATAGGGTACGAGGGTCAAGCACTGTATAGTTGGTGCTTATTTCGCAACCTGTAGACTCGTTCTTAGCTGTTACCACATAATAACCAGCCTCGGTAATAGAAGCTACTCCACTAAGAGTCAATGCGGTAGCTGTTCTGGTAAAGAAAGCAGCTGGTTCGCCTATCTTAGTAATAGTATAAGTTATGAGCTCATTATTATAAGCGGTAGTTGTGCTTAAGGTTATATCGATAAGCTCTGTACCATTAGCACAAGTAAGCACTTGAGTTTGACTAACTGTTAGGGCACTCATTATTAGAGTAGATGAGATAGTAGCCCGTGTACTAGTAGCCGAACAACCATTGCTATCGTATACTTGTACGTAATAATCGGTATCGGCAGTGAGGTAGTTAGGCAATGTATACGTATAGTCGGTAACATTGTCTTCTACAGTCTGCTGATTTACCAAACGGTTAGTAGCCACCTCGCGGAATTCAACTCTTGTGTAAGGAGTAGTACCTCCTGTTACAGCACCGAGATTGAATGTCAGTTTTGGATAAGCTGATTCACCTGTTAAGTATCCGTATTCATCGCGTTCGCACTCGTAATCTTTCTTAGTGAGAGCTCCTGCGGTTACGCTTACTACATCAGGAGATGTAGCCGTAGCTACTGTACTTACGGTACAACTACGTACTGACTCGGCATAGATGATATAGCCCTTGCCTCCTAAGATAATAGGCCCTGAAGGTACCCCAGAGATAGTAGCGTAATTATAATTAGCCGTTATAGAAGCTGTAGCTACTGGCACGCCATTAGTATCAGTAAAACTAAACACATAAGGGCCTTCGGCTGCTGGTGTTACTTTGACTCTGATAGTAGCCTCATCACCATAACAAGCTGGAGTAGAGATGGCTATCACCTCTATTTTAGGTGTTTCAGGTTTCACTATTGTGAATGGTAATATCTTAGCACACTCGGCTGCTGTACCGAAGAGAGCATCGTCATACACATTGATACGGTAGCTACCTGCGGTAAGATTATAAGTTGCTCCGTCTATCAGATAGGTAGTAGCACTACCTATATTATCGGCTGTGATAAGTGGCACTGCACGATCTGAAGAGGTGATTCGGTATAGACTAACACGGTATTTACCTGAACCTCCGGTAATATTCTTGACTGTAATAGTAGCTACCCCTGCACCGCAAGGTACTAATGAGGTATGTTCAGCCTCGAATTTTATCATCTCGTTCACCTTAAAGGTAGTACTAGTTTCGCAACCATTAGCATCGCGGATAGAAAGAGTATACGAAGCCACATTAGGGGCTAAACGTATCGGTAAGTTCACTTGCATATCGGCTGCCGCTGTAGGCATTGTTAGGTTTTGCCAACTAGTGATACCATCTACCTTATATTGGTGTTGCCCTACCCCCTTGGTAGCAAATACTATATTGATAGGGTAATCAACATTTTCGCTACAAGCATCTTGTACATCAACTGATGCTATACTTGGACTAGGGTCTATATCAACAGTTACTACTGTATGTACTAAACAGCCAGCATTATCGCGGATATACACACGGTAGTAGCCTGAAACTACATCAAGTGAAGTGCCCTGCTGATTAATAGTAAAGGCATTATCTAAGGTTGTACCTGAAAGTACTGGTGCTAATGGAGTGGTAATAGGCTCATAATAATACTCATAAGGAGCCTGACCACCTTGTGCATCCACTACTATTTTACCTTTACCTATATCCTGAGGTTGTTGGCAGGTAGCTTTTTTAGCTACTGTAACTGAAGCCGTAAGCTGAGAGGTAGACCTACCTATAGTAAACTCTTCAGTACCTTGGAGACAACCTGAACCATCGGTAAGCTGTACAAAGTAACGACCTGGTGGTATATTATCTATCGTAATATCCTCACCTACTGATGGCGCAGCTGAAAGCGATATAATGCCGGTTACAGGAATAGAGGCTCCTGCTACTGTAGTAGGCTGGGTAAGCAATGGGTGAGTAGGAGGATATTTGTATACTGTATAATTAACACTTGTACCTGTCCAGTTTTTCAAGTTGATAAACACCTTACCGTCATCAGCATTGTAGCAAGTCGTAGGTTTCGTACCATTTATTGAAGTCTCTAAAGTAGAACCTGTAGGCACACTGATATTAGCTTCTTTAGTAAACGAGCAGCCAGTAGACTTATCGTATACTACAAAGGTATATTTAGTACCTGGCACCATACCATTAGGGCCTGCTGTAAAGGTATAAGTTGCGGCTTGTACTACAGAACCATCAGATAAGGTAGTAGTAGCCAAAGCACCCATCTTGTACCAAGTAGTAACGATAGTAGTACTACTTACTGTATTTGTATAAGTATGGCTTGGCAAGTACGGATTGATAGGCATCGACATATTTTCTTGGTATACTGCTATATATTGTATAGGACCTATACCTGAGCCTAACTTATCGTATACTGATACGGCTACCTCGCCACTATTACCTGTACAGCCTACTACACCTGTAGAGCGTACATCCAGACCATTGGCTTCAGAGTTGATATCAAACTCTTGGGTATACTTACAAGACTTGCTATCTTCTATCACCACTCGGTATTTACCAATGTCCATATTATCAAATTCTACATTGGTATCGGTAAGCACGCCTGTACGTACTTCTACACTAACTCCGTTCTTAAACACGGTAACGGTAAACGGAGCAGTACCCCCTGAGCTTACCAAAGCAGTAATCTTAGATTTCTGTACGGTATTAGAACCTGTACATTTCAAGCTAGTATGGGTAACCGTAGCTACCATTGGTGGTACTTGAGTAACTGTTAATCCCACTGGCACAGACTCGCAACTAGCACTATCTTTTATAGTAATAATATAAGTACCTGGTGCTAAGCCTGTAATATCAGAGATTACAGAAAGTTGCTTAGTAGTAAGTCCGTTGTTAAACAAGAGTGTATATGGTGGTGTACCACCTGCTATATCGCTGCTATTGATACGTATCTTACCAGAATTAACCCCTGCACAGTTTACTGGCTCGACAGTAGGCGTAACAACGAAGCGTGGTATTTCTCTCTTCACTTCTTGTTTAGGTGATACTACCTCGCAATAGTCGCCGTTATCCATTTGATAACGTACTTTGAAGTAGTAATCGCCTTCTACACGAGTTTTGAATACGTATTCGTTGCCCGATTTAACTAAGCTCATACCCGTAGGAATAGCCACACTAAAGTTAGTGGTAGGAGAATTGCTCCACAAGAACTCGCGTGTACCGGCTTTACCGCCTGTATAGGTAATGCTAAACACCGCCTCGCTATTGGCAGCACAGCCTAAGGCCATAGTTTTAACGGTTTGCATTCTGAGCGGGTTATCAATAGTATAAGTTGTACTAGTAACGCACGAGCCGCCATCGCGTACCCATATATTATAGGTGCCTGCGGTTAGATTGTTATATATCATAGTAGTGCCGCTAGCAGTAGAGCTGCTTTCGTAATTAGCACCACCATCTTTACTAAACTGATACTCACCATTACCGCTAAGTACATTTACTTGTATACTTCCGTTAGAGCCTCCTGAGAAACAAGGGTCTAAATCAATTAATTCTATCTTAAGTAGTTTAGCATTAGCAACCTCTAAGGTAGCAGAGCCCACACAGCCGTTAGCGTCTTCTACCTCTATGCGATAGTTGCCCACACTTAGGTTGAAGTCAGCCTCGTTATTGACTGCTGGCTGAGTAGCGGTAGTACCACCAAGTAACGGTATAGCACGGAAAGTGCGGTAAGGCTTAGCCCCTCCGTCTCCTGTTAGGTGTACAGAAGCAAAAGTATTAAGACAAGTTACTGGCGCCTCAATAGTAGCTGTAACAGTTAACGGCACTGGTTTCTTAATAGTATAAGTAATATCTGTTTGACAATCAGGTTCATTGGTTTTTCTGAAATACATCGCACCATTATTGACTGCCGATAGGTTAGTAATAGTAGCAACCCCTTGAGTAGCTGTAGTAGCCGATAGAGTAACAGCCGTCCAAGTAGTAGTGCCTTGTAACTGGTATTCTATAGTGTTGCCACCAGCATTATTCACCACTAAATACATAGAGCCATCACCGGTACCACATTTCTCATCAGAGGCAGTACCTCTCACGCTAAATTGGCGGTTTGATTCGACATTAACAGAAACCCCTTCGGTGCGTATTGAGCATAACTTAGTAGGTTGCGATAGAGTGATATCATCTACGGCTAAGTAGTTAGCGTTGGCAATATTGCGAAGCTCAAACTCTACTGAGTTATAATTGATTTGCGAAGCCGCAAAGGTTATTTTCTTGTTCACCCAAGCACCAGTACGCTGAAGTTCGCCTAAAGCTTTTTCCTCGTATATAGCACGGTTACCAGGGTTATAGAGACGTACTACTAAGTTAGGATTGTTTTCACCTATATAGTTACTTGGCAATAGGTTGAAAAGATTCATTGTTACATTAAGCTCTTGTCCTACTACCACATCCTTGATAACTCGTCTGTACACTACCCCCTCATCGCTGGTACGGTTAGTAGAGCCACCATTGATAGCCAAGTATCTACCGTCAGTTACCGCAGAGGCATCTGTTGGTGTCGGACTTACCCAGTTAGGCTTACCAGGCACTTGACGAGTAATCATATACTGATTACTTTCTAACGAAGTACCATTAGAGTTACATACGATAAAGATATTATCAGTATTACAAGTATCTAATCCTGTGCCAAAGTCTTCCTTAAACAAGATATTAGGAGTAGTACCTGTCACATTAGCAGGTGTATAAATAGCATATACGCTATAAACCCCTGGCGATAAGGTAAATACATTAGAAGTACGTGTTTCGCTGATAGTACCATCCGATTTGGTGAGCTGGTATTGGTATACCCCACCTGTAGGATTAGTAGTAATAGTGAAAGTACCTTTACCTTCGCAGTCGTAAGTTACAGCAGTGCTAGTAACGGTAGCGGGTACTATAGGCGTTATCTTTATAGGTATTTCAAGGGTACACTTATTGCTGTCGCGTACATATACCACTGAGGCAGTCGAGCCTACCATCAGCACATTATTAGTGCTGTAGTTCACGTTATTAACACTGTACTCATAGCCTGTACCGGTACCACCCGACACGTTATTAACGATTACCTTGTACTGCTTAGTAGGCGAGTTGGTATCGCACGAAATATCTTCAGCAACCCCTGCATAAGCGCGTAGGGTAGTTACTTCATTCTTAATTTCAATATTCGGGTTGTTATACTGACAAGTCACACTGCTCGAAAGCTGTATTTCTATCTTCAGATTATATCTACCTGCTGTTAAGTTATAGAAATAACCGGTAGTATTCTCATCTATATATGTCTCATTGCCTAAATCATCGTATTTGTACAATTTAGAACGAACATTCTGCTGAGTATTATAAGTAATAGATATTTGTCCAGAGTTCGCTGCTGAACCGCACACTATATTACGTGTTTTGATAGAATAACCTAAGAAACTTTCCGGATATATATCTATCTCTGGAGTAAGTGCATAGGCATCTTGTGCGTCTTTAGCTACAAATATATATCTACCTGGTTGTGTGATAGGGGTATTAACATCTAAACCTGTGTTACCACTTGGCACTGAAGTAGTAATATAGTGCGAAGGTTGTATATCAGAATAGTTTTGATAATTATTCTGTACCACACCGTCTATACTCCAGATAGCAAAGCTATAAGGCCCTTGACCTCCTTCTGCTTGGAAGTTTATCACACGTAGGTTACAACCCTTCCACGCTTTAGCCGTAGCTTTAGGCTTAAGCGTTACTTCTTTCGTAATCTTCTGACTGATGGTGAACTTACAACTTGATGGCAAGGCTGGCGAAGTCACCTCTATAGTATAGGTATCAGGGTCATTGATAGTAAACGTTCTTACTGGCGAATTCGAGGTAATAAATTGCTGACCGTTCTGAGGTACTATATTACCATTCGAGTCCTTCAATACATATTTATAGGCAATACCCGAGGTAGCCATCTTCACACGTATCTGACCTGTTTCGTAGCTCGATATATTTCTATAATAATCTATTTCCCCTGAAAGAGCGTTGTTAAACACATCAAAGTAGAAATCTTTATAGCAATCATTGTTAGCATTGCTAATACGCAAACGATAACTAGCACTAGAGCTAACAGTGAAAGAACTATTAGTACTTACGGTCTGCCACTTGCTGTCGTCTTTATCAGGACAGTTCTGCGTGATATGCGTGTTACCTGCTTTTAGCTGCTGCCACTCTATCTTAGTATTGCGATAGTTAAGCGATATAGTACGCGAAGGCTCATTACACAAGATGATGTGGTTCATCCATATACTTTGGTCACTAGCACACACATCACCAGTGCTAAACTTAGCCCTAATTGGGTCTGCAATCTCTCCTTCACCTACTAACTGTATAATCTCTGTAGTAGTATAGGTAGTACCATTGCACTGTTGAATTTTCTCTACGCGATAAGTACCTGTAGCGGTAGCCTCTATATAATTGTGGTTTAGCGGATTAGCTAAGCGGGTAGAGCCTTGGTACCATATATATTGGTCAAAGCCTGCCACAGCTGTTATAGAGGTAGTAGACCCAGCACAGTGTAACTCAGTACGGCTACAACCTTGAGTAGATATCTCTATAGTCTTAGAGCCTGTACTAGTTTGTGCAGGTATAATACAACCCGCGCGCCCTCCTTCGTAAGTAAATGAATAAGAAGCGTGTAGCAAGTTCATACAAGGCTTACCTATCTCATTGCAATCGCCGTTGAGCGTCATCGGTATAAGAATAGTATTCTTTTGTCCTCCCGCATTAAGCGTTTGTATAGGTATCGAAAGGGTAAGAGTCGTACTAGTTTGTCCTAAAACAGTAGGTTTAGTAGAGAGGTTCCAAGCAGCTCCCGAAAAGTCAGGCGTACCCACAGTAAGCGCTGGGTGGCTCGGTAGGGTAATCTGCATAGTAGCCGAGGTAACATTCTCTTGACCTTTATTCTGATAAGTAATGCGATAGTTAAAGCTTTCGCTATTTGCCAACTGGCGGTTTATCACTCCATTAGTACCATCTACAAAGTCATCATTCATCTCCATATTAATAGCTTTCGACTTCACTTCTACATTAAAGGTACAAGTAGCCGCATTACCAGCCGTATCTACAAACACATAAGTAACAGTGTGTAATCCTACATCAAAATGATCACCGCTTTGGTGTGTCTGGCTCCACGTATCTATACGGCAGTCATCAGTAGCAGTAACGGTACCCCAAGTAGCTACACCGTAACACTTACCTGCTTGTGTATTGACAGTGATAGTACCCGTAGGGCAGCCTGTAATCACTGGCGGCACATTATCGGCTGCAAAGTTTACAGTAACAGACGACACCCCTGAGTTATTAGTAACACAAAGGGAAGAGTCTATTAGTTTATACTCTACTATATAGGTGGTATTGCGTTTTACTGTATCGGTAACTGTTTGCGAGATACCCAACGAAGTACGGCTATTGTCTTTTTCTATTCTAAACCACTCTATATCAAATAGCTGAGTAGAACCTCCAAAAGTAAGTTTCACCTCATCACCGTTACAAGGACTGGTACTATTTATAGTATAAGTGATAGGAGGAGCGGTATAATTACCCGTATCTACCTTCGCAGCTTCGTTATACACACGGCAAGCGTGCGAAATCTCTACTACATAACGACCATTAGGCACATTCTTAAATACATAGTTTGAAATGTTAGACCCTTCTTGGAAAACAGGCGAAGTTTTCGCTACTGCCCCTCCTGTAGTTTTAAGAGTAAACTGAAGCGGATACACTATATACTCCGGATTTTTAATATTAATAGCTACAAAACCAGAGTTAGGCGTAGCCCCACAAGAACTACCCAGCACATCCAGATTCAACTCTCCTGTCGGACTGATAGTTAGGTAGGTTCTACTCGTATGCTTACTTACGATACCATCGCGATGAGGGTAGGCAAGATCTCGCAAATCGGGTGAGTCTATCATACTATAACCATTCACAGTAGAGGTAGGGTCATTAATATTTGTCCAATTCATATCTCCATTAGGAGCTTTTTGTTGTCCCTTCCAAGTACCTGTTTTAATACGTGCATAATAATATCCACGAGTTTCAAACAGATAGTCCCCTGCTTGCAAATCATTGAAAGTATCTGAAGCTTTGTTGCTTGATTTTATTACTACATAATTACCCGAACCGTTTTTCTTCAGCAATCGGTATTCTACCCCCATTATAGAACCTCTCTGAGGGGCAGCTAATTCGTATGATATTTTAGAAGTGTTAGCACAACCTCTTACTACTTTCACCTCGTCCTTATCATAGTACATAGGAGTATCGAAGTTAAAATCTTTGTAAGTGGTATTGCCACAATTATCAGTAAGAGTAAGACGATAATTACCTGCTGGAATATCACCAAACTGGAATAACCCCATTTCATTAGAGGTATCAGGGTTTAACACTTGTTTTACTATCGGAAAAGTATAGGTAACAGTGCGTTGACTCTCAAAAGGCAATGAAGTATGGAAGTTATAAGTACGAGTTCCTGTACCTCCATCGTCAAGGTAGTCTATTTTCACCGTAATAGGATAGTTAAAATGAGCACCTGAAAGCCATTTGCGTATAGAAACGGTACCCTTAAACGCTCCTTTATTAATTTCTAAGCCACTAAAACGGTCAGCTATCTGATTTGGCAGGGCTTTCATCTCTGTGATACGCTTAGGTTGATAGCAAGAAAGAGTACCATCAGCCTTTTTAGCTACATACTTCACCATATAGTAGCCGTCAGGTAGTCCTGAAAGGTCAGCATAGTTAGCGTTTATCCAAGTATAGTCAGAGCCACCATCATCAGTAGATCTCAAATGCAGCCACTTAGTGGTGTCAGTTTCATCCATATTGTTAGTGGTATAGCCCGAATCCCAACCAGGATAACCTGTACCTAAGTATTGATATATCTCATAGTAGTAGGCAGGCCCCGTAGCCGAAGAAGGTGTTTTGGTGAAGTTAGCAGTTTTGTAAAAATCATTAAACCAATAGTAAGTACCAAAAAGCACCTTTTTAGTAGGATCATCAGCATCAGGTAGGTATATACTACGGAAATAGTTTTCTAAATACAAATACTTCTTAGTATTAGCTGGCGGACAAGGAGCTGCTGGGTCTGGATTCAAATCCGAACGGTTAAGCACTTCCAACATTCTTGCTCCATCTTGAGCTCTAAACAAAAATGAACCATCTGCCTGCGAAGGGTTAGTAGAGTTCAACATCAAATCAAGAACGTTCTTATCTAATTTGAACTTATGTTTAATAGGAGTACCACCTATATTAATTTCCATTTCAGCTATATCGCCTTCATCAAATACATAAGGCGACACAAACGAACGTGGGTAAGACACATTACTTCCTAACCACTGATCTGTATAAGAACTAGTTACGTCATAACTAGCTTGTAGTACACCGGCGCTGTTATAGCGTCTTACTATAGCTATATTAGGGGTAGTCTTAATAGTATTATCATATTGAAGAAGCGAACCGCCATCAGTGCGTTCTATCTGGAATGAAAAACTAAATTTACAATTAGCATTCATTCTCACACCACTGTTTTGGTAGTTTATTCTCACATTTAAACAGTTGAGTGAAAGCTCTGAGGCTGGAATAGTGAAAGTACTTCTACTAGTATCGCCACAGTCAGGGGTACCTCCTGCCAAGTCTTGTACACTTAGCTGATAGGTCTTCCCTGCTTTCAAAGGCTTAGCATCAGTACCTTGCACCGTAAGGGTAAATTGAGTAGGAGCTGTAGGAGCGTTGTGGGTTTGGCTATACACCTCACCATCAGGCCCTGTAACTTTTACTGCTAAAGGCCCCTTCACCCCTGCTGCTACTATAAAGGTGATACTACCGTCATTGCCCGTACCGGCGCAATTAGGCCCCTTAGTGGTAACCGTAAAAGTCGGAGCTATATAAGTAGAAGTAAGTGTAACAGCACGTGGCACCGAACTTTTATTAGTAGCCACCTCTATAACTGTAATTGTATAAACCCCTGCTCCTAAGGTGTCAAACTCGAACGAGTCCTTGGTAGCCACTCCAATTTCAAGCGGCTTTGTAAGGCTCGCCCCATTAGGTTTATCCAATTTCACTTGTAGCTTAGTGTTTGCCGTGCCCATAGTAGGCGGCAAAGTTACCTTTATTTTGCCATCAGCACGACATTGCCCTGGTGTAACCGAATGGTTAAAGGCATTAAGGTTGAGCGTCTGTGCCGAAAGCCCAAAGGTAGTTGTTAGTACTAAAAGAATTGTTAGAAAAAATTTTTTCATAATGCTATATGCTATATTCTTGAAAACTACTGTATTCAGTATACTTTAATGCACAAAAGTACACATAATTACCGACATAGCCAAACACCTTTTTGCCAAATGTTAAAATCAGACGCTCTCATTTCACCTCACCCTCCCTATTACTATAGTGCACTACACCATCACAACTTTTTTATTATCAATATTATACAACCTATTTACAGCACATTTTAGGTTACAAAATCCACTATTAAGCACCCTATATTTTAACTTTTTCTATACAAAACTTTAACAATTCATAACAGTTTTATTAAGGCTATAGATTTTTTACACATTTTACTAATTTATCAATCTGCAAAATCCAAAATTAGAACAGTTACCCACTCACCCCTCCGCCTTACCTCCGATACAGAAACACTATAGGAACACTATAGGAAGACCGAACAATCACCAGTCCCACCAGTCCCACCAGTCCCACCTGTCCCACTCGTCCCACCTGTCCCACTCGTCCCACCTGTCTCACTCGTCCCACCTGTCCCACAATCGCCGGTGCGGCTCGCCCTCCCAGCCCTCTCAGCCTTCTCATACTTCTCATACCTCCCATCTGCCTCACACTTGTATCGTGTTAATAGTTAGCCTTATATTTTTAACAACACATCTGATACATTACC
>ERZ773077.1222-NODE-1222-length-17993-cov-3.842011_pt1 | contig 17993 bp, 17 predicted proteins | sample MGYA00580612_ERZ773077 | MGnify/ENA primary metagenome ERZ773077 (study PRJEB29015, sample SAMEA2737971) | human oral metagenome | biome: human oral; feature: human-associated habitat; material: dental | place: China | collected 2021 ...
TGGCGGTTGGCTGATGTGAATGCCCTGCTGTTTTGGTTCTTTACTCTCGTTACTCCTTATTAGCGATTCGACTATATTTGTTGTTTGAGGGTGTGCGCGGTTGCGCTGAGGGTGGCGGGGTCCTGGCCGGTGAGGATGATCTTGATGTCGCGCTGGGCTTCTTCGTTTTTGAAGGCGAAGCGGATGTCGGAGATGGCGGCGAGGTGTCGCGCAGTTGTTGTTCGAAGGCACGCAGGCTTTGTGCGCGCGCCTGGTGGGGGCACGAGCGGATGAGGATTTCGCCTTTGGCGGTGTCGCCGCCCGTACCGGCGATGGTGTAGGTGTGGGCGACGGCGGGGTAGCGGTTGGTGATGTCACTCAGGTGGCGCAGGGTGGCGTCGGTTTGGGCGAGGGTGCTACCCGGCGGCAGGTTGATGTTGAGTTGGCTGAAGCCGGTGTCAGCGCGCGGCATGAAGCCGGTGGGCAGGAGTGGCAGGAGTTGCCAGGAGGCGGCGAGGATGAGGGCGGCGGCGCTCAGGGTGGTTTTGCGGTGGCGCAGTGTCCATTCGAGTAAGCGCAGGTAGGCGCGCATGAGGCAGCCTTGCGGTTTGTGGTGGTGGTTGCTGCCGGCTGGTGCGAGCAGGTAGGCGGCGAGTAGGGGGGTGGCAAGGCGCGCGGTGAGGAGTGAGGCGAGGACGGCGGCGGAGACGGTGGTGCCGAATTGGCTGAAGTATTGGCCGATCATGCCGCCGGTGAAGCTGACGGGCAGGAAGACGGCGACGATGGTGCCGGTGATGGCGACGCGCATCGCTTGCAGGAGCAGGGCGCTCAGGTGCAGCCAGGTGATGGCGTGGAGGTTGCCGGTTTTCACCGCGTTATCGGCGGCGTGCTGGACGCCAACGGTGATGGTGCGCACGAGGATAGTCAGCACTTGTCCGGCGGCAGCAAGCGGGATGGCAAGGGCGATACCGGTGCCCATTTCCTGTTTGCCAGCGATGACGAGGATGGTGGAGATGATGGAGGCCAGCGCCGCGTCCGGAGCGAGTGCCGCGCCGATATTCATCCAGCCGAGGGCCATCATTTCCAGGGTTCCGCCGATGATGATGCCGGTGGTCATGTCGCCGAGGACGAGGCCGGTCAGCGTACAGGCGATAAGCGGGCGGTGTGTCTGGAATTCGTCAAGGATGGAGCCCATGCCGGACAGGCAGCCGACGAGGAAGACCAGGACGATTTGCAGGGATGAGATTTCCATGAGGTGTCTCCGTTAGGGTTTGTATTTTTCGGCGATGAGGGTCAGCACCGGCACTTTTTTGTCGGAAGCAACTTTGCGCACTTCCAGCTCGATGCCTTTGCTGTCCAGCTCTTTGAAGGCTTCTACGTCTTTGGCGTCAACGGAAACCGAGGTGTCAAGCATGGTGCGCCCTTCTTTGTAGGCCATGCCGCCGATGTTGATGGACTGGATGGTCACGCCACGGCGTACCAGTTCGAGGGCATCCGTCGGGTTGGTGAAGAGCAGCATGACTTTGTCGTCGGCATATTCGGGGTTGTTATAGACGCGCATCATTTTGTCCACGCTGACGACGTGCGCGGTGACGCCCGGCGGCACAGCCTGTTTCAGCATGGTGGAGCGGGTTTTGTCCTTCACAACCTGGTCGTTGACGACGATGATGCGCTTCACGCCGGTTTCTTTTGTCCAGCGGGTCGCGACCTGACCGTGGATGAGGCGGTCATCAATACGCCACAGGCCGAATTTCATGTGCGGGCCGTCGTTGGCTTTTGCCGATGCTTCGGCGCGCAAACGCTGGATTTCCGGGTCGTTCTCGTCGAAATCGGCAGCAGCGGGCGCAGCAGCAGGAGTGGCGGCTGTTGTGGCAGGGGCGGTCGTCGCCACTTTATGCGTTTTCAGCGCCTTGACGCCGTCTGCTCCTTCGCGCAGGGCGAGAGCGGCGAGTTCGTTGAGATCCTTCACGTCTTCGCGCTCCATCAGCACGGAAACGAGCATCGGCACGTTGACGCCGGTGATCACTTCGCAGTTTGCGTCATCATGAGCGATGCCGCTGGAGGCGTTGAAGGGAGTACCGCCCCACAGATCAACCAGCAGCAAGAGACCTTGCGACGTATCGAGTTCGGCGGCAGCGGCGTGGATTTTGCCCGCCAGCACTTCGCCGTTCTCACCGGGGACGAAATCCACACAGCGCACGTTTTCCTGCGCGCCGATGATCATCTCCGCCGTGGCCAGCAAGGCCTTGGCGGCATGACCGTGTGTGGTGATTACAACCGCGATTGTCATGTATGAGTACCTCTCAGGGTGGGTTGGGAAGTAATACTAATCCCGGGAAATAGGCTAAGTGTATTGGCGCGTCTGAGCAGAGCCCGTAAAAATCGCTGTGTGATTTTTATGGGAAAGCCGCACCGTATTAAACATACGGCCTTGGCGTGCCGCCTTCTCACCTTACCCAAGGATTGGTATAACAAAATGCGGAAACCGCTTTTGTTTGCGTGATTTTAACGCCGAGGCAAGATAATCACAATTTGATGTGAATTTTGTTAGGAATGGCTGTGGTTTTTGCTGTTCTGCACAACAAGCATAAAAAAGCCGCCTGACGGCGGCTGGCAAGAAAAACAGTTACAGGCGCATCGGCATGATGATGTAACGCACGCCCTCATCTTCGCTGCTGGTAATGAGGCAGGGACTGTTTTTGTCGGTGAAATGCAGCTGCACGTTATCGCCGCTGATGGTTGAAATGGCATCGATCAGGTAGTTGATATTCAGTGCCGCCTCAAGTTCGAGGTTCTGCGGGTTGATGATGTCCAGCGCTTCTTCGACGGTTTCGTTTTCAAGGTTGCGCGCCGAGAGTTGCAGGCGGGTACCGGCAAAGCCGAGGCGGATACCGTCGTGGCGGTCGAGCAGCAGCACTTTGGCGCGTTGCAGCGAGTCAAGGAAGGCCTGACGCGAGACGAGTACCGGGTTTTCCTGCGCCGGCGGCAGGACTTGTTCGTAATTGGGGAAGTTGCCGTCGATGAGTTGGCTGGTAAGACGGGTACCGCCGATGGCCAGGCTGAGTTGGCGTTCGCCAAGATTGAGGACAACCGGCTGGCTGACCCGCGCCAATTGGCGGATAAGCTCGTTTACGCCCTTTTTCGGCACGATGAGGTTAGTGCCAGCAGTGGCAGCGGTATCGAGGCCGCTGCGTGCACAGGAAAGGCGGTGACCGTCGGTGCTGACCGCGTGGATGGCCTGACCGTCTTCGACAATGTTGAGGTACATGCCGTTCAGGTAGTAGCGCACGTCTTCATTGGCCATGGAGAAGCGGACTTTCTGCATGATGTCGTGCAGGGCGCGGCTTTGGATTTCGATGCGCCCATCCATGTCGGCTTCCGCCAGCGCCGGGAAATCTTCAGCGGGCAGGGTAGCAATGCGGAAGACGCTGCCAGCAGCTTTCACCAGCAATTGTTCTTTGTCGAGCGAGCAGTACACAGTGGCTTGCGCCGGCAAGTGGCGCACCACATCGAGCAGTTTGCCTGCCGGTACGGTAACGGCACCTTCTTCCTGAATATTGAGCTCGTGCAGCAGGATTTGCAGGGTTACTTCGGTATCGGTGCCTTTTAGCAACAGACTGCCGCCGCTTGCCTGAATAAGGGCGTGGCTGAGAATGGGTTTGGTGGTTTTGCGTGCCACGATGTTGCTGATGTCGGCGAGCGCTTCAAGGAAGTGCTCTTTGCTGATGTCGAATTTCATAAGTAACCTCTTTTATGTATTTTCGTCGTCGCAGTCGTTCCTGTGGATATGTGGAAAAGTGCGCTAGACGTCGGTAGTGTAAAGAAAAATAGGTCGGTTTGTTGGGGAAAAACCCGGTGGAAAACGGGTGGACAGCATGTTGATAAGTGAGCGATGTTTTTTATGCACCGACTATACACTCGTTGTTCACCGGGTTATCCACCAAGTTATCCACATAGTTTTAGCCGGTGATGATCGCCTTGACGGTCTCGTATTCTTCGCGAAAACGCAGGTCGTTTTTGCGCCGTGCCTCGACGTTCTCGATGGCGTTCAAGACGGTGCTGTGATCCTTGCGGTGAAAGGATTCTGCTATGCTTTTCAAGGACATATCGGTGAGTTCGCGTGTTAATGCCATCGCCATCATGCGCGGGTCAGCGAGGTTTTTGCGCCGGCTGGCCGAGAGCAGATCGCCGATGCTGATGCTGTGGTATTGCGCCACGACCTTTTGAATGTTATCCACATTGCTCTGGTTTTTCTGGATCTGCAACTGGTCATACAGCGCTGCCTTGGTGATGGCAATGGTTGCCTCGGTGTCGCCCTTGATAACCTGGCACTGGAAGATGACTTTTTTCAGCGCGCCTTCGAGGTCACGCACGTTGGAATTGATATTTTCGGCGATGAAGAAGGCGACATCGTCGGGCAGGTTGAAATGCTGTTCTTTCGCCTTGCTTTTCAGGATGGCGTAGCGGGTTTCCGGTTCTGGGGCGCGAACGGAAACGGTCAGCCCTGCGCCGAAGCGGGATTTCAGGCGTGCTTCCAGGCCTTCGATTTCTTTCGGGTAGCGGTCGCAGGTGAGGATAATTTGCCGCTTCTTGTCTATCAGCTCATTGAAAGTGTGGAAAAATTCGGCTTGCGACTGGTCTTTGCCGCCGAGGAACTGCACGTCGTCCACCAGCAGGGCATCGACGTTGCGCAGGCGGTTGGAGAAGGCTTTTTGCGTTTTTCCGGCGAGTGCGGCAAGGAATTCGTTAACGAACTGTTCGCCAGTCATGTACATCACGGCGTTGCGGCCGTGGCGGCGCAGGGCGTTACCGGCGGCGTGCATCAGATGCGATTTGCCAAGGCCGGTGCCGCCGTAGATGAAGAGCGGGTTGCTGTCGGCGAAGAAAGTTTTACCGGAGACGCGTTCGGCGGCGGCAAAGGCTTCATTGTTTGACGGTGCGGTAACGAAATTCTCAAAGCGATAGTCGGGGTTGAGGTTGCTTTCAAAGGACGCGGTGGCACCGCCGCTTTTTTTGCCCGGTGCCGGGGTATTGAACAGGTCGGGGTTGTCGGTGGCTTTCAGCTCGACTTTGGTCACACCCTTGTTGTGCAGCGTCATTTGCAGCACCGGCAACAGGGTTTTTTCGATTTCTTTCTGGGCAAATTTGTTCGGCGCAAGCAGTACCCACGAGGTGGGGTTGACCACTTGCGGTGTCAGCGATTCCAGTGCCACCATCTGATCGTTGTTGCAAATGCCCTTCATGCTGAGGAGGACATCCTGCCAAAGGTGATGGTATTGCTCGTGGTTGGCGGGGGTTTTATGACTCATGGGCGAACCTCAGACGTAAGGCCTGTTCCAGCAGGGTGAAGGTGCGCTCGAAATCTTCCGCCTGGCCGAGATACGGGTCGGGCAGTGCCGGGCTGTCCGGCAGGGTTTCCAGCATGAAGCCGACTTTGCTGCGCTGCGCGTCATCGCTGGCGAGTGCGGTTACATCCTGATAGTTGCGCCGGTCGGCGACGAGGATGCGGTCAAAGCGTCCGAAATCGGCAAGGTCGAACGGGCGGGCGCGCAGGTCGTCAATCGGCATGCCGTGCGCGCGCATGATGCGGCGGGCGCGCGGGTCAGGAGCGTCACCGTCGTGATAAGTGGCGTGGGTGCCGGCGGAATCGAGGATGACGTCATCGCGGCCCATCTCGCGCAACAGATAACGGGCAACGCCTTCCGCCATCGGTGAGCGGCAGATGTTGCCCATGCAGACCATCAAGATTTTCAAGTTTTTCATAGTGTTACTGATAATGCTGGGACAGCAGTTTAGCATAACTGCCCTCCCGCCCGAGCAGTTCAGCGTGGCTGCCGCTTTCCACGATGCGCCCCTGTTCGAGGACGACGATGCGGTCGGCATTGCGGATGGTCGAGAGGCGGTGCGCGATGATGATGGCGGTGCGTCCCTTGCGCAGCCGTTCCACCGCTTCCTGTACCTTGGCCTCGCTGTGGTTATCCAGCGCCGACGTCGCTTCATCCAGAATCAGAATCGGTGCGCCCTTATAAAGGGCGCGGGCAATGGCAATGCGCTGCTTCTGCCCGCCGGAGAGGCGCCCGCCCTGCGGCCCGATGTTTTCCGTGTAACCATGCGGCAGCTTGGTGATGAAATCGGCTGCGTTGGCCGATGCCGCCGCCATTTCAATGCGCGCTGCATCCGGCTCAGGGTCGGCGTAGGCAATATTGGCGGCGATGGAGGTGGAAAACAGCACCGTGTCCTGCGAGACAAAAGCAATGGCACGGCGACGGTCGGCGAGCGACATTGCTGCCGTATCCGTGCCGTCAATCAGAATCGTCCCCGCCTCTGGTGCATAAAAACCGGCGAGCAGCGCGGCAATGGTCGATTTGCCGCTGCCCGACTCGCCAATCAGAGCCACCGTTTCGCCTGCCTGAATATGCAGATTGAAACCGGATAGCACCGGCTGTTCCGGATAAGAAAAAGACACATCGCGGAAGACAATCTCGCCGCGCGTGATGATGCAAGGCGGCAGGGCAGGCTGTGGTTCGGTTGGCGTATCCAGAAAATCAAAAATACTTTGCGCTGCTGCCAGACCGCGCTGAATCGGCTCGTTCACCTTGCCGAGGCGTTTGATTGGCGGGAACAGCAGCGCCATGGTGCCGAGGAAAGAGACAAACACCCCGGTCGTCATCTGATCCGGCGTAGCGCGCGCTTTCAGGGCGAAAAGAATAATCACCGCCGACAGCGCGGCAATAATCGTCATTTCGACGACAGGCGACGCCCCGGCGGCGATTTGCGTCGAACGCACCGCATGAAAACGCACCGCCTCCGCCTGACGGTCAAAGCGGGCGAACTCAAAATCCTGACCGTTATAAATGCGCACAATCGCCCGCCCGCGCAGCGCCTCATCCACCACATGATTCATGCCGCTCATATCTTCCTGCATCGCCCGCGCCATGCGGCGCAGCTTGCGCGACACATGGATGATGACAAATGCCAGAACCGGCGCGACGACAAAAAGCAGCAGTGTCATCTTCCAGTCGAGATAAAGCAGGAACACCGTCAGCGCGATGATGGTTACCACCTCGCGCAGCAAAATCGCGACCGCATCCGTGCTCGCCGCCATAAGCTGCAAGACGTCATAAGTAAAACGCGAGACGATGCTGCCGGCGCTATGCGCATCAAAATAGCCCATCGGCAGGCGCAGCAACTGGCGGAACATCAGGCCGCGCAGCGTGTACACCACCTGCTGCGCCAGCCAGTTCATGCTGCATGTCGCCGTATAACTGGCCAGCCCTCTCAGGGCAAAGCCGAAAAAGAGCAGGGCGGTGAGGATATACACCGTGCGCATACTGCCCTCGGCAAAGCCGCCATCAACCAGCGGTTGCAGGACAAACGGTACCAGCGGTTCGGTGAGGCCGTAGAGTACCGTGCCGACGATGGCGAGCAACACAACCTTCCAGTGCGGGCGGATGAAAGCAAGCAGACGCGCATAACGCGTACGGTCTTCAGCATTAAACATGAGCGGTTACAGGATGATTAAGGAGGAAAGGGCATTGTAGCCCAAGCGGCGTAGATACTGGGCTCGCCAAGCGGCTTCATTACTGGGCCTGTCAAGCGGCTATAGGTATCTACCCAACACTTAATGGCTGTGGAAATAAAAGGAAAGCCCTCGCCCGCTTGCGGGAACGAGACAGCGCGTAGCGAGAAAAGGGTAGGGTAAGGGCGTTCGTCGGCAGGACGAACCATGCCAAACTGGACGAGCAAGTATTTTTGCCCTTTGTCGCTTCGCGACACTTCCCGGACTTTAATGAAAAAAATACGAACATTTTTTCATGGAAATCCCCTTTCCCCGCAGGCGACAGGAGGGATTGTCGGCTGTTTTTTAAAGATTTTTCCTCTCTGCGCGATAGGTAGATATCTATGCCGTCTTTGGTGCACCTGATTTCCAAAATTGGTAAACCATTGCATCATTGTGCGCGAAGAGGCGTACAATGCGCACTCGAACAAACAACCTGACTTTCATCAACCATGAGCAATACTCCTTATACCTTTAGTATTGATGGCACCCTGCAACAAGCCTTTGTCCTCGCCGCCCGCCAGCCGGACAGCGATAGAGCGGCGCTGCTGCGCGACTATGTGCGCGCCATCGTCTCTTATCAGGTGCAAAGTGGTGAGTTGCCGCCCGATTCTTACGCGCTATAAGTGGTCGCCATAAAAACGGCGCAGTTTCCTGGTGGGAACTGCGCCGTTTTTTGTTGTGAAAGGGCTGGGCAACGGTAAAAGTTGCCCGATTGGCAGCAAGCTTGCCCTATCCGCCAAGTGGGATAAATGCTGGCTCGTAACAGGCCGTCAAGCGGTTAACCGTTTTGCAGGGCGAGTAGGGCGTTGGCTTCTTGTTCTTGTTGCAGCGGGATGATGACGGCATCCAGGCCGCCTTCCAGTACTTCGGCGAGGCTGTACAAGGTGAGGTTAATGCGGTGGTCGGTGATGCGGCTTTGCGGGTAGTTGTAGGTGCGGATGCGTTCGCTTCTGTCACCGCTGCCGACCAGGCTTTTGCGTTCTGCCGCCTGTTCGCTTTGCGCTTTTTGCCGTTTGATGTCGAGCAGACGCGCGGCAAGCAGGCGCATGGCTTTGGCGCGGTTTTTGTGTTGTGAGCGTTCTTCCTGGCATTCGACGACGATGCCGCTTGGCAGGTGGGTGATGCGGATGGCGCTGTCGGTTTTGTTGACGTGCTGACCGCCGGCGCCGGAGGAACGGTAGGTATCCACTTTGAGATCCGCCGGATTAATGTCAATGGGCTCGACTTCGTCGCCAACGGGCAGGATGGCGACGGTCGCCGCCGAGGTGTGGATGCGCCCGCCGGATTCAGTTTCGGGTACACGCTGCACACGGTGCGCGCCGGATTCATATTTGAGGGTGGAATAGACGTTCTGGCCGCTGATTTGGCTGATGATTTCTTTGTAGCCGCCGTGTTCGCCGGGGTTTTCGCTGAGGATTTCGAGTTTCCAGTTTTTTTGTTCGGCGTATTTGCCGTACATGCGGAAGAGGTCGCCCGCAAAGATGGCGGCTTCGTCGCCACCGGTGCCGGCGCGGATTTCGAGGTACACGTCGGCGCCATCCAGCGGGTCTTTCGGGATCATGTGGCGGGCAAGTGTTTGTTCGTTAGCGGCGATTTGTGCTTCGAGTTGCGGTCGTTCGGCGGCGACAAGTTCCGCCATGTCAGGGTCGTGCGCGAGTTCGGCAAGTCCGGCGAGTTCTTGTTCGAGGCGGGCGGTGTCGTCCAGGATGGTGATAACGGGCGCAATTTGCGCGTGTTCCTGGGCGTAACGGCGTAGCAGGTCAGCATTGGCGGCGGTTGCCGGATCGGCAAGCAGGGCGTTCAGTTCTTCGTGGCGCTCGCGCAGGGTGGCGATTTTTTCGCGGATGGCAGGATGCATTCAGGGGTTCTCGTGGGTTTCGGTTTTGAAGGTATCGGCGATGATGGCCAGCCAGTCTTTGTGATCCGGCGGGATGGCATGGATGAGTTCGCTGGGGTTGTGTAGCAGTTTGTTGGTGAGTTTGCGGCTGAGTTGTTCGAGCAGGTGCGCCGGGTCTTCGCCGTGGGCGAGGCGGCGGTAGCTTTCTTGCAGGAGTTGTTCGCGGATGATGTTGGCGTTTTCCCGCATTTTGCGCACGATTTGTTGCTGGGGTTTGGAGCGCAGCCAGCCGATGAGGTCGTCGCTGTAGAGGCTGATGATGGCTTCGGCCTGACGAGCAGCGCTTTGCCGTGCTTTGAGGTTGTCGTCGATGATTTGCGCGAGGTCGTCCACGTCGTACAGGAAGGCCTGATTCAGGCTGTCTATAGCGGGGTCAAGGTTGCGCGGGATGGCAAGATCGATGAGGACTTGCAGGCGATTGCGCCGCCGTTTGAGTGCTTCTTTGATGTGTTCACGATGGACGAGGAGGCAGTCGCTGCGTGCCGCGCCGATGATGATGTCGGCTTCGTGCAGTTGCGCAGGCAGTTGTTCGAGGCTGATGGCGAAACCACCGTGTTCTTCGGCAAGTTTTTGCGCGTGGGCGAGGGTGCGGTTGGCGATGATGAGGCGCTTGATGTCGGTGTCTTTCAGGTATTTGGCGACGAGTTGCGCGGTTTCGCCCGCGCCGACGATGAGTGCGGTGCGGCGGTTGTGGTCGTCAAAGAAGCGGTGGGTGAGTTTGACGCCGGCGGCGGCGACGGAGACGTTGTTGGCGCCGATGGCGGTGCTGTGGCGGATTTGTTTGGCCACCGAGAAGCTTTGTTGGAAGAGGCGCTCCAGCACGCCGCCGATGGTGCCCGCTTTTTTGCCGAGGTGGTAGGCTTGTTTGAGTTGGCCGAGGATTTGCGGCTCGCCGAGGATGAGGGAGTCAAGGCCGCTGGCGACGCGGTAGATGTGGCGGATGGCGTCGCGGTTGTGCACCTGGAAGGTGAGCGAGGCGAGGGCTGTGGGGTCGAGGTGTTTGTAGGTGGCAAGCCAGGCAGCAACGTGCGCGCTGTGGCCACCGACGGTATAGAGTTCGCTGCGATTGCAGGTGGAGAGCAGGGCGACTTCGTCCACGCCGGTTTGCCGACGGCAGTCGGTAAGGGCGGAGGCGGTTTCTGCGGGGCTGAAGGCGATTTTTTCGCGCACGGCGGCGTCGGCGGTGTGATGGTTGATGCCGTAGGCAGTTATGGTTTTTATGGTTTCGTCAAGGGGGGTCAACATATGGTCATGATTTTTTTGATGCTTCTATTTTAAGCTATCGCGCTTTCTCTTTCAGCCGATGGTGGATAGGTTGCCACGCCGTAATTGTTTGTCTTTTGCTCTGTTCTGTGTGCTGCCGTCTTTGTGCGTGCAGGCCATGGCTGTGCCTGTGCAAAAGCGGGCGCAGCAGGAGTGGTCACAGTCTTCGCAATGGCTTTATGGCGCAATGACGGCGCGTTTTGAGGATCATGCCGGCAAATACGCGGCGGCACTGGATACGATGGCCGATGTGGCGGTGCAGAGCGGCGAATATGATGCGCTGGAATATGGGTTTGGTCTCGCCTGGGATACGCGGGATTTTGCCCGCGCAGAAAAGATTGCCCGCGCCTGGCTCGGCGCTTTTCCCAAGGATGATGCGGCACGACTGGCTTTGCTGCGGGTACTGCTCGCCGATGGGCGCAGTAATGAGGCACTGGGGCATATGCAGGCTTTGCTGGAACGGGATGGCGGCCCACAGATGGTGGCGCAGGTGTTCCGCGCGCTCGCCGATTTGCCTGATGGCGCCGCACGGCTGGATTTGTTGCAGCAGTTAAGCAGGCAGTTCCCGAAGAACCCGTATGTTTTTTATTATTTGGGATTGATGGCCAAGGAACAGGGTAAGGTGACGCTTGCCGTGGACGCGTTTGACCGTGCGATTGCGCTGGATGGCAACTGGCGCGAGCTGGAATTGATGCAGGCGCAGGTGCTGGCAAGCATCGGCAAGTTGCAGGAAGCGCGCAAGGTGATGGATAAGATGACGACGCGTTATCCGCAGGATACCAATGTGCTTTCGGCTTATGTGGATATGCTGGCGGCGCATTATCAGTGGCAGGATGCGCTGCCGTTAGCCCTGCGTTGGCAGGAATTGCAGCCGCACGATAGCGCAGTACGGCAGTTGGTAGCGCAATTGTATGCGTCTGCTGGGAATTTTCCTGCTGCTTCGCAGGCGTTTCGCGAGTTGCTGGATGCGCGGCGCATTGACCTCAATAGTTATCTGTTTTTTGTCGCCAACGCCGCCGAACGCGCCGGACAGACGGATACGGCGGTATCGATGCTGGGTAAGGTCAGCAAGGACTCAACCCGCTATTTGCAGGCACAGGAACAGTTGGCGCTGCTTGCTTTCCGGCGTGGTGCCTATGATTCGGCACAGACACGTTTTGCCGCACTGCGCCAGGATTTTCCCGATGATGCGCAGGTACTGGATACTTATCTGATTGAAGCGGCGCAGTTGCAGCAGGCGAAGCAGTGGAAGCGGTTGGAAACGCTGCTACAAGAAGCACTAGCCCGCTATCCTGATCAGGTGGATTTGTTGTATGTCCTCGCCGAATATCATGCCGCGCGTGGGCAAATTGAGGATGCTGCCGCGCAGTTCGCGAAAATTCTTGCCATTGATCCGGCAAATATTGATGCACTCAACGCCTATGGCTATTTGCTATTGACGCAGACGGATGACGCAGAAAAAGCAGCGCAGTTAATCGAGGAAGCGATCAAGCTGTACCCTGATTCACCGGCGATTCAGGACAGCTATGGTTGGCTGCTATTTCGTCAGGGCAAAACGGAAGAAGCATTATCCTGGCTGCGTCGTGCTTACGCCGCTTATCGCAGTAACGAAATCTCGGCGCATTACATCGAAGTGCTCTACGCCACCGGTGAAAAAGCGCTGGCACAAGAAGTGTATCGCTATGAACGACAAGGGCAGCCGGATAACACGCCGTTGAAAGAAATTGGTAAAAAACTGAAACTGAACGATGACAAGAAAAAGTAACGCAAGCTATAAATGGGCATTTGCATTGGGGCTGTTACTGGCAGGGTGCGCACAAACACCACCGCCGGATACCACACAACCGCAGGTGTATGTCGCTTTCAACCCGCAACGCTGGCTGGCAGAAGGCAAAATTGCCCTCCGCTATCCGGAATGTTCAAAAGTGCATGGTTGCAAAGAAAAAAGCGTGATGGCGACCGCTGCCTGGACGCACCAAAACAAAACCGAAATGCTGGTTCTGTCCGATCCGATGGGGCAGGAAAGAATGCGCATCACCTATGCTAACGGTGTAGTCAATGTGCGTGAAGGCTCACGTGAACGTAGCTTCAATCGTGAAGACATGATCCGCGAAATGGGGATCCCTCTGCCGTTTGAATCGTTAGCCGCATGGTTAACGACGAAACGCGCTGATGAAGCCTTTGATGCTGAAGGTTGGTATGTTGAACTAAGTGACTGGCAGGGTACGCATTACCGCAGCATCCGGTTGCGGCAGAAGGATTATCAGACGCGTCTCGTTGTGCAAAATATCTATGCGATATAGAGAGATGCACAAAAAACCGACTTTTTCCTTGCGGCGGAATGACAAATCGCTATAATGCCCGCCTCGCGCTGACAGCGGCAGAGGCCAAGCGGAACATCCGCCACAATACTGGGGTGTCGCCAAGTGGTTAAGGCACCGGGTTTTGATCCCGGCATTCGTAGGTTCGAATCCTTCCACCCCAGCCATCTTTCCTTTCCATATGTAAGGTGAACACGTGTCCAGAGGCAGCATGACCGTATTCACGGGCAATGCCAATCCACAGCTTGCTCGTCAGATTGTTCAGCATCTTGGCTTGCCACTCGGCAATGCCGTCGTCGATAAATTCTCAGATGGCGAAATTCGCGTTGAACTGCAAGAAAACGTACGCGGTAAAGACGTTTTTGTTATCCAGCCAACCAGCCATCCAACTAACGACAGCATCATGGAATTGCTCATTTTGAGCGATGCTTTACGTCGTGCATCTGCTAACCGTATTACAGCTGTTATCCCCTATTTTGGCTATTCCCGTCAGGATCGCCGTCCCCGTTCGGCGCGTGTACCGATATCGGCTAAAGTAGTGGCTAACATGATCGTCGGCGTCGGTATAGACCGAGTCCTCACCCTTGACTTGCATGCCGATCAAATCCAAGGCTTTTTTGATTTTCCGGTGGACAACATCTATGCCACACCGATAATCCTCAATGACCTGATGGCGCAAGATTTCAAAAACCCGGTGGTCGTATCGCCGGATATAGGTGGTGTGCTACGGGCGCGGGCTACCGCCAAACAAATGAACGCCAAACTGGCTATCATTGACAAACGTCGCCCCCGTCCGAATGAATCGGAAGTGATGAATATCATTGGCGACAGTATTGAAGGTTGCGATTGCATCTTGGTCGATGACATGGTTGATACTGCTGGAACCTTGACTAATGCGGCGACTGCACTGAAAGAACGCAACGCACGCTCTGTCACCGCATATTGCACCCATGCTATTCTGTCTGGCAAGGCAATTGAAAACATTGAGAAATCTGGCATGGATCAGCTGATTGTCACGGATTCCATCGCCCTGCGTGAGCCGGCAAAAGCGTGTAAAAAAATCCGTGTACTTTCTATCGCTGGATTGGTAGCTGAAAGTATTCGGCGCATTCACGTCGAAGAATCGATTTCTTCGCTGTTCGTCAACTAATCCTGAACGAACGCGAAAAACGGGAGAGCGCTGGTCGCAAGCGCTCTTTTTTATACTATGGAGAAAACAAAACTATGAGTAACTATGCTTATACCCTGAGTGCCACTGTTCGCCAGGACAACGGGAAAGGTGCGAGCCGCCGCCTGCGTCGTGAAGGACTGGTACCCGCTATCGTCTATGGCGGTGAAGAAAAACCGCTGTCTATCGCTATCTCGCAAGATTCGCTTGTTCGTTACGGCAAATTTGATAGCTTCTATTCACAAATCATCTGCCTGCAAGTCGAAGGGCAGGGCGATATCGAAGTGATCGTCCGTGACGTACAGCGCCACCTCTATAAGCCGCTGTATCAACACCTTGACTTCCAACGTATTGTGCGTGGTCAAGAACTGCAAGCGACTGTCAGCTTGCACTTCATCAACGAAGAAAGCAGTGTTGGCGTCAAAGCGGGCGGTTTGGTAGAACACCACCTCAACAGTGTGGACATCATTTGCTTACCGCGTAACCTGCCGGAAAACATCGAAGTTGATATGGCGGAAGCTGCCTTGGGTGACGTTATTCACCTGCGTGACCTGAAACTGCCGCAAGGTGTGCGCCTCGTCCACGACGACGAACGTGCCGAAGCCGTGGTGGCGCAAATCGTTCACCCGAATCGTGCTGTTACTGATGATGAAGTCGCAGGCGATGAAAGTGTTGCCACAGACGGCGACAGCGACGCTGAATAAACATGATCAAACTGATCGTCGGCCTCGGAAATCCCGGGGATCGCTACCAAAAAACCCGCCACAACGCGGGTTTTTGGTTATTAGACCAACTGGTTGCCAGTGAGCATAGCCGTCTTGCCGAAGACAAAAAATTCCAAAGTGAATACGGCAAAATCTTCTTGGCCAACCACCCGCTGCACCTGCTTAAACCGCTGACTTTCATGAATGCCAGCGGACGTGCGGTGAGTGCTGCGGCAAAATTCTATGACATTGCCCCGGAAGAAATCCTGGTCGTTCACGACGAACTAGATCTGCCGGAAGGTGCGGTCAAACTTAAATACGGTGGCGGCCACGGTGGCCATAATGGTCTGCGTGACATCATCGCTGCACTCGGCAGTAAAGATTTCTACCGTCTGCGCATCGGTATTAACCATCCCGGCGATCGCAACCAAGTTGTGGATTACGTCCTGCATCCGCCCGGCAAGGCAGAACAGGCACAAATCGATACTGCTATCACACGCGGTCTGAACATCCTGCCCATCCTGCTGCAAGGTGGTGCGGAAAAAGCTATGCACCGCCTGCACAGTACCGAATAACCCGCTATACGGACACACCAGCTTCACAACATTGCCGTTTCACACGAAACAAGAGGACATACCATATGGGATTCAACTGCGGCATCGTCGGCTTGCCAAATGTCGGCAAGTCCACCCTCTTCAATGCCCTGACCAACGCAGGCATTGACGCCCAAAATTACCCCTTCTGCACCATTGAACCAAATACCGGCATTGTCTACATGCCCGATCCACGACTGGATGCGCTGGCCGCCATCGTCAAACCCGAACGCGTCCTGCCGACCACCATGGAATTTGTGGATATTGCCGGCCTCGTTGCGGGTGCATCCAAAGGCGAAGGCCTGGGCAACCAGTTCCTTGCCAACATTCGCGAAACAGACGCCATCGCGCAAGTTGTGCGCTGCTTTGATAACGATGATGTCGTTCACGTTGCCGGCAAAATTGACCCGTTGAGCGACATTCAGGTCATCGAAAGCGAACTCATCCTTGCCGATATGGCCTCGCTGGAAAAAGCTCAACAGCGTCTGACCCGCGTTGCCAAAGGTGGTGACAAAGACGCCAAGCTCAAACTTGACATCATCGCCCGTCTCACCCCGCACCTTGAAGACGGCAATCTCGCACGCACCCTGCCGCTTACCGACGAAGAAAAAAAAGCCCTGCGTGAACTCTTCCTGCTCACCATGAAGCCGATGATGTACGTCGCCAACGTGGATGAAGCACACATTAACGGCGACAATGCCTATGTCCAGCAAGTGCGTGACAAAGCTGCACGAAGTGGCGCTGTGGTTGTCACCGTTTGCGCCGCGATTGAGGCCGAACTGTCCCAGTTGGAAGGCGATGAACAAAGCGAATTACTTGCCAGTTATGGTCTGGCCGAACCCGGTTTGAATCGCGTCATCCGCGCCGGCTACGACCTGCTCGGCCTCGGTACCTACTTCACTGCCGGCGTCAAAGAAGTCCGTGCCTGGACCATGCCCGCCAATGCCACTGCACCGCAGGCCGCAGGCGTCATTCACACCGACTTCGAGCGTGGCTTCATTCGCGCCGAAGTGATCGCTTACGACGACTTCATCCGTTACCACGGTGAAGCGGGTGCCAAAGAAGCCGGCAAATGGCGGCTTGAAGGCAAGGATTACCGCGTCCAAGAAGGCGACGTTATCCATTTCCGCTTCAACGTCTGATGCCAATACCGGAAATAGAGCCGGGAAGGCGGCGCGCCGCTGACCGTATGTTGAATACAGTAAAGCGCGTCAGCACAGCCAGATAATTTTCTGGTATTGGCCTGATTCCGCTAACATAGCACCCTCACAACACCACAACTAAGGAACCCCAATGGCAAACTACTCAACTAACGAATTCAAAGCCGGCCTGAAAATCATGCTCGACGGCGACCCCTATAACATCGTCGAAAACGAATTCGTCAAACCCGGCAAAGGACAAGCCTTCAACCGCGTCAAAGTGCGCAACCTCAAAACCGGCCGCGTCATTGAGCGTACCTTCAAATCCGGCGACAGCGTCGAAGCGGCCGATGTGCACGAAACCGAAATGCAATACCTCTACAAAGACGAAAGCAGCTGGCACTTCATGCACCCCGAAACCTTCGAACAACTGCAAGCCGACCAGGCCGCCGTTGCCGACGCCGACAAATGGATGCTGGAACAGGCGCTGTGCACCGTCGTCCTCTGGAACGGCAACATCATCAGCGTCACCGCGCCGAACTTCGTCGAACTCAAAGTCGTAGATACCGACCCCGGCCTGCGCGGTGACACCTCCGGCGGTGGCGGCAAACCGGCAACACTGGAAACCGGCGCCGTGGTGCGCGTACCGCTCTTCATGAACATCGGCGACGTCATCCGCGTCGATACCCGCAGCGGCGAATACCTCGGACGCGCCAAAGAATAACCCCCTATCGGGAAGGAGCACACCATGCTCAGTCGCAGCCTCGCCCTGCTTGCCCCCATCGCCGTCGTCTCCTGCGTCACCGTCAACATCTACTTTCCGGCGGCAGCCGTCGAAAAAGCTGCCGACCAAATCATCCTGGATGTGTGGCACAAACAGGGTGGCGACACTCCGGCAGGTGAAGAAAACAAAGCCCTACCTGCCACCCCGGGCAAAAAAGCCGAACAAAGCGCGCTTGACCCGCGTCACATCCTCATCGCCGTGCTAAACGGCATCAGCAGCGAAGCCTACGCCCAAAACGTGGACTTCAACGCTACCTCGCCGCAAATCGAACAAATCAAAGCGCGCATGGCGGGCCGCTTCGGTGAGCTGCGGCCCTTCCTCGATAAAGGCGCGATCGGCCTCACCGCCGACGGCCTTATCGCCGTGCGTGACGCAGGCGCCGCCGAAATGCGCGACCGGGCCCGCATGAACCAGCTCGTCAGCGCCGAAAACAAAGACCGCAAGGCGCTCTACCAGGCTATTGCGGATGCCAACAACCAGCCAAGCTGGGCGGCACAAATCCAGAAGACCTTTGCCGAACGCTGGATAACCCAGGCCAGCAAAGGCTGGTGGTACCAAAGCGGCGGTGGCTGGAAACAGAAATA
>ERZ773077.1225-NODE-1225-length-17981-cov-14.287069_pt1 | contig 17981 bp, 17 predicted proteins | sample MGYA00580612_ERZ773077 | MGnify/ENA primary metagenome ERZ773077 (study PRJEB29015, sample SAMEA2737971) | human oral metagenome | biome: human oral; feature: human-associated habitat; material: dental | place: China | collected 2021 ...
GGGTGATCAGGGCGCTGCGCCCGCCGGCGCCGATGACCAGGTCGCCCTCCCAGTGCCCTGGCACGGCCCGGTCGGCGGCCTGGGGCGGGCGCACACTGATCTGGGCTCCTTCGATCCAGGGACGGTTGGATCTGCGGGGCAGGCCGGCCAGTGGTGAGCGGGGCAGGCGCCGGGTGCGTCCTGAGCGCAGGGCCTTGTCCACCCGCAGCTGCTGGCGCAGGCTCCCGGCGCCCTGGACGTAGAGGGCCTGGTAGATCTGCTCATGGGATATGCGCATGGACTCATTGTCGGGGTGGGCCCAGCGCAGGCGCGCGCTGATCTGGCGGGGGCTGGCCCCGTCCTCGAGCAGGGCCACCACCTCGGCGCGCAGGACGGGATCGGTGTCGAGCCTCCTGGCCTTGGGGCGGGCCAGGCGCTCCTGGGCCGCCGCCGAGGCTCCCGGGGCCCGGTAGACCTCGTCAGGGCCGGTGTTGCGGGCGATCTCCCGTGAGATGGTCTGACGACACCGCCCCAAGGAGCGGGCGATGGCGGCGGCCGAGTCCCCACGGGCCCGGCCCTGAGCGATCAGGACCCGCTCAGCGTCGCTGACGCGCTGCCCGCGCCCGACCCGCCCCGAGCAGGCCGACACCGACCAGCGCCCACGCCCCCGCCGCCTTGATGAGCGTCCTGATGCCGTTGCTGCGTCCTCCATGGCCTGATCGTGCCAGTACCGCCTCGCTCTGTCCCGGCTCACCCCGGCCGCGGCTCCCGCCCGAGTCAGGGTTGCTCCAGCCAGGACGGCCTGAACGACCTTGGCGCGTCTGGCCTGGTCGCACTGGGCCGTCCCACCCCGTCGACCGCCCACCAGCTCCACCCCCGCCTCCTAGTACCACAGACTCACCGACCCACGACAGCACCCCAGATCCCGAGCCACCGCCGAAGCCGACTCACCAGCCACCACCCGCGCCACCGCATCACGACGCACACCCTGATCAAACCAAGCCCCAGACACACAACACCCCTCCACGAGCGGTGCATCCACCACCAGACCCCACCGAGAGCCTGCGGGCTCTGGCCCTGGGATCCGGCTTCCTGCGGACCGGGTGGGTGCTTGGCTACAGCCACCAGGCGTCGGCGTGCGTTATCCCAGCTCCAGTCCATAACCGAGCAGGCCACGTCAAGGATCCGCCCTTCCTTCTTCGAAGCCTTTACCTACGCCCTGGAGTAGTACCTGCCTACGATCTCGACCCTGGCCTGCACCAGGCAACCAACTTCCCATGCGCACCACGGCCCACGGACTTTGCAGGCAGTTCTCAGAGGTGCACCGAGCCCACTACACGGGCATCCCTATGAGTCGCGTCGAAGAGTTGATCGTCCGTAGCGGATACGATACTATCCCACTGGTTGGTCGGAGTAAGACCATGCCTACATGGGAAGTTACATTCGAGTTGTCCGAGCTGATGACCTTGGGGGTAGATGTGCAGTCTCCAGAGAGTTCTCGTCATGTTCTAGTGACTGGTTCCACTCGTGGTATTGGCCGGAAGATTGTCGAGAGATTTGCTGGTCTTGGTGACAGAATCTCTTGTTGTGCGCGCAGCAAACATTGTGATATAGATGCAGCAAATGCAGGTGATTTTTATTATGCTCCATGTGACGTTAGTGATCGTGCGGACGTATCATCTTTTATAGATGCCGCCGTGGATCGTTTGGGGGCGGTTGACGTACTGGTTAACAATGCTGGCGTTGCTAGAGATAGGTCAATTGCCCTGATGGCTCCTGAAGAGTGGGATTTGGTTGTCAGAACCAACCTCTATGGTGTCTTCAATTTTTGTAATTTAGTTGCATTATCTATGATGCGCAGAGGGGGGGGAGTGATCCTTAATATCTCATCGGTGGCTGGTGTGACGGGTAATCGCGGGCAGGCAAACTACAGTGCTGCAAAGGGAGGGGTTAACACTTTGACCCGAACGTTGGCGAGAGAACTTGGGCCCTCAGGGGGGCGGGTCAATGCGATCGCGCCTGGATTCATCGAGACCGACATGACGGTGAATCTGTCCGAGGCTGCGCAAAAGGCTGCTCGGTCCGCAATCCCGCTCAGACGCTTCGGTACTGTCGACGAGGTGGCCTCTGTAGCTACCTTTTTATGTAGTCCTGAGGCTGGGTATATCAACGGTCAGGTCCTAAGGGTCGACGGAGGGATGGTCCTGTGAGAGGTAACTTGCCGTACGCGACTCTTGTTGAGGTTCCAGCAACGCGGCGTCCTTCTTATCCCTCTCCTGTGGCTGTGCCGATTCTGAACGAGCGCAGGAAGGATAGATTCACTGCGCTGCAGTCAATGTCGTTGCGATCGTCCTATCAGAGTGGGCATTATCCAAGTCTACCGATTTATCCCGGGGTGTTTTTCATCGAAAGCGTCATTAGTGCAACACGCGCCTATTTTGGGCGGGCAGTGTCGATCGACCGTGTGGAGAATGTTCGATTTGTCTCTCCCGGAATGCCCGGGGAGTCATTCACGGTTGTTGCGCAACTGGAGGATCCTGTCGGGAGGTCGGGGGTTTGGCGCGTGTCGGCCTCGTGTTGTGACGAGCACGGGCGCATGCTCGCAGAGATGGCTCTCCATCTCGCTCTCGAAGCCTGAAGGATATGAGGGAGATGATGACATCATGACCGATGCCTCCGCATTCATCCCCCACCGCGGCGCGATGCTGTTGATATCCGCAGTTCGGGACGTGTCAGTGGATAGCTGGGATGACGCGAGTGGCCGCGCGGGACCGATTGCAGAAACCGTTCATGACGTTACGCTGGACGAGCCCTGCTACGCCCAGTGGGGCCTGACGGAGGGGCCGTGGCCCAGGATGCTGATGACCGAGTTCCTCGGGCAGACGGCCGCTCTGCTGTGCGCGTGCGCGAATGCTGGGAGAACGGACCAGTCGCCGCTTTTCGCTCGCGCGGAGAATGCAGTTTTCCTGGGGGACGCATTTCCGAAGGACAGGGTGATCGGCCGAGCGACGATCGAGCGGACAATCGGGCCCGCGTCATTCGTCAGGGCGAGCGCTCGAGTGGGGGACCGAGTCCTGTGCACGATCGACCTGGCGACTATTTTCCACATAGAGAAGTCCGGCACCAGTCGGACGAGAACAACAAAGGAGAGACACCATGAGTGACAACAACCTCGACGACCAGCTGCGGGAGCTTATCGCTGACGTGCTCGAGATCGAGCCCGAAGAGATCACCGATACCTCCCTGTTCGCGGAGGAACACGGGGCCGACTCCCTGCGGGCGATCGAGATCCTCGCGAGGATTGAGAAGACCTTCGACGTTGAGATCCCGCAGGATGAATTGTCGAGAATGGTCAATCTGGAGTCCGTGCGGGCGATCGTCCAGGAACACGTAAAGGCCTAGTCCTGGCGTGACCATGCTGAACGACTCGGTAAACGACTCGGTAGTAGTCTCCGGGCTGGGCCCCGTCTCCAGCGTCGGGATCGGACGAGACGCCTTCAGACGGGGGATCGAGGAGGGGCGGGTTGGTACGGGACCGATCCGGAGTTTCGACACTGCGGGATTTCCGTACGTGAATGCGGGTGAGGTCGCCGATTTCGATCCGTGCGCGATACTCACAGCACTTGACGAGTCCGAGTGGGGGCGCAGTTCACTGCTGGCGGCCTCGGCCGCGAGACTCGCCTTCGAGGACGCCGGTGGCCCGGTGGAGCTCGATCCGGAGCGCTGCTCCAGTGTCATCGGAACGACTAGCGGCGAGTCGCAGGAAATCGAAGCGCTAGTGGCCACGTGGGCCAATGACCCGCAGGCACCGATGGACAGCGCCGATGCCAGCCGGGTGCCGCCGTCCAGCCTCGCGGACGCCGTGAACGCGGAGTTGGGGTTTGGGGGCGAAGCGATGACGGTCTCGACGGCCTGCTCGGCCAGCAACTACGCAGTGGGGTATGCTTACGATCTCCTGATATCCGGTGAGGCGGACGCGGTCATCGCCGGCGGCGCCGACTCTGTGTGCCGATGGGCGCACGCTGGCTTCTACCGGCTCGGCGCCATGACCCAGAACGTATGCTCGCCATTCGACCAACACAGGAGCGGCATCCTGACGGCCGAGGGGGGAGCGGCGCTGTTTCTTGAGCGGCGGTCCCAGGCCATCGCTCGCGGCGCGCGGATCTACGCGACCGTCAAGGGCTACGCACTGTCGTGTGACGCCTCGCATATGGTGTCCCCGAATCGGGAGGGGATCGTGCGGTGCATGAGGCTCGCACTTGAGAACTCCGGGACCCGTGCTGAGGACGTGGACTATATCTGCGCCCACGGGACGGGCACCGCTGCGAACGATCTCACCGAGGGTATGGCGGTGAAGACGGTCTTCGGGGACGTTCCGCCACCTATCAGTTCGATCAAGTCTATGCTCGGTCATTCCATGGGCGCGGCGAGCGGATTCGGCGCGATCGCGTCGGTGCTCGCCCTCCACGAGGGCTTCCTGCCTCCGACGGTGAATCACCGACAGACCGATCATCGCCTGATGGGGCTCGACGTGGTCCCGAATGCGAGCCGGCCCGCGCACATCGGGGTCGTGCAAAACAACGGATTCGCGTTCGGGGGGAACAACGCGATCGTCATCTTCGGGAAGGAGGACCGAGCTTGATGGGACAGCAGATGAAACAGCGATCGGGGATGACGGGGGACGCTGGTCTGACGGTCCTGTCGATCTCAGGGGTGCTCCCCGGGGGCGCGCGGTTCTCCGACTTCCTGGAGCCGGTGCCCGAGGACGGCGACCGGCCGGACCGGATTCACGATTTCGACCCGGTTGAGAGCCTCGGCCGGAAGGGCGTCAAGATCCTTGACCGGGTCACCTGCCTGGCGCTGGTTGCCTGTGGGGAGGCGCTGGCGCAGGCTGGTCTTCCGGTGCCGGAGAGCTCGACCGATCGATTCGGTGTGGTCTCGGCGACGACCAACGCGAGTCTGAAGTCTGTGACGGGATACAGCCGCGCGACACTGGTCGAGGCCCGCCCGTACCTGGTGAACGCGATGCTGTTCCCGAATACGGTCATGAACTGCGCTGCGGGCCAGGCCGCCATCCGCTTTGGGCTGCGGGGGCCGAACGCGACGATCGCCGGCGCAGACCTCGCAGGTATCCAGGCTCTCCACTACGCGCGGAATCTCGCCAGGAGGGGCTATCTCGACCACGTCATGGTGTTCGGTGCTGAGGAGATGACGAATGAGTACCGGGCACTTCACGCCCATTCGCGGGCATCGGGCGCCCGGGCGATCGAGGGCGGTGTGGCGACGGTTCTGACCGCCCGACCCGATGCGGCCGGTGCTCGCCTCGTTGCCTCCGCCGTCGTGACGAGGATGGTCGCGCGGGGCGAGTCCTCGCGGGACGCCGTTATGAGGTGCCTGAGGTGCGCGGGGGCGGACGACGTCGACCTCGCGGTTAGCGTAACTCCCCTTGAGCAGGACGCGGCGTCGGCGCTGGAGGCGACGGTGCCGGCTGTGTTCGACTTGACGGAGCGGGCAGACTTTCTCCGCTCGGGTCAGGGATTGCTGGGGCTGGGGGTCGCAGCGGCGATGCTCGCCTCCCGCGAGGGGCCTCGGAGGATCGCGCTCGTTGGTCAGGGTAATGGCGACCAGTTCGGTGCCGTGCTGGTCGAGGGGACGGAGGAGCAGTGGCGGTCGTGATCTCGCGCACAGCCATGACGAGTTGCCTGGGGGACGCGGAGAGTACGTGTGCCGGGCTCCTCGCGGGCGCCTCGGGTGAGCGTCGATTGAGAGGGGTGCCCGTCGGGGAGAGCAAAGTATCCTACGGCTACCTGATCGGCGAGCAACCCCAGAGTGGCGCATGGCCCTTGCTCACGCCTTTGCTGGCGTCGGTGTGCCGGAGCCTGCCGCGCGAGGACCTCGAAGGCGTCCGGGTGATCGTCGGCACGGGCATGCACGAGCAGCGCCTGACGGAGGTCTCGGCGATCGGGTCGGAGAGGACCCTGGTGGCCGCGTTCCCCGAGGAGGCAGTGGTGCGCTCCCGGGGCGGAGAGGAGGTCCGCCTACCTGTCACGGTGCTTACCGGGGCGTGTTCCGCCTCCGGGACCGCGCTGACGATGGGCGCGGATCTCATCCACAGCGGCATGGCGTCTCGGGTCGTGGTGGCCGGCGCTGACGTCATGGCGATGGGGATGCTGGGGATGATGGGGCGGGTCAACCGCGAGTCCCCCCGCAGGCTCCGCCCCTTCGACGCCGAGTCACGTGGAGTGCTGCTAGGGGAGGGGGCGGCCGCGGCGCTTCTCGAGGCCCGCGGGCGGACTGGAGGGCGCCCGGTGTGCGCGGAGCTGCTGGGTACGGCCATCACCTGCGATGGTTACCACGAGACCGCCCCCTCGCCAGAGGGCATTGCGCGATGCGTCGCGCTTGCCCACGAGCGAGCAGGGGTGCGTCCACAAGATATCGACTTCGTAATGGCGCACGGGACTGGGACGCGCCTGAACGATCCCACGGAGGCCCGGATGCTAAGCGCGATCTTCGCGGGAGCCTCCCCGTTCGTCTCGGCGATCAAAGGGGCGACGGGGCACACTTCTGGTGCCTCGATGCTCATGAGCCTGATTGTGGCGCTGGTCATGATGCGCTGGCGGCTCGTCCCTCCGGTCGTCGGCTTGCACGATCCCCTGGATGAGGCCTTGGGCCTCCGGTTTCCGCCGAACGGCGGCGCTCCGCTGAATGACGGGAACGCTGTGATCGCGCAGGTCGAGTCCTTCGGGTTCGGGGGTGTCAATTCGGTGTGCGTCGTGCGCTCTCCCGGGAGCGACGAGGGGGGCGAGTCGGTATGAGGCGGGCACCCGGTCCGGGGATGGCGCGAGTGCTCGGGGTGTTCGTGTACGAGCCTGGCGCGCCGGACACTGCGACGGGCGCGCTGATGCCGGATCCCGACAACGCCAGGGACTGGCTCGGTCGCCGTGGTCTTCTCGGGAAGAACCGCGCCACTCGGATGGCGCTCTGCGCCGCTCACGGACTCACGATCCTGCGCGGGGCGGAGGCTCCCCCGGGTGATCGGACGGGCGTCGTCGTCTCCTCCAACTTCAGCAATACCGATGTCGTCATAAGGGACGCCAACAGGCTCTACCGGGAGGGCGAGGCGGCCCTCAGCCCGGTGGAGGCCCCGACGCACTCGGCGAACATCATCGGGAGCAGCCTGGCCATTCGCTACAAGTGGCGCGGTCCGAACGTGAGCGTGTGCTCGGGGCGCCGCGCGGGCGCGGAGGCGCTCGAGATCGCGTCGCTGTTGCTGGCCGCCGGACGATGCGATCACGTCGTTGTCCTGGGTGTCGACGACGCGGTGCCCGTGCCGTTCCTCGCGATCGACGAGAGCGATCGGCCTCTGGCGGTGGCGGTGCTCCTCGGCCAGGGGATGACGCCTCCGGTCCTGACTCCGGAGCCGCTGCACGATGACGCACTCCTCCCGCGCTACCATGGGGCGCGTCACGTGCTCGAAGCCGCGCTCGGCGCGGCGTCGTCCGATCACGATGATCGGCTGCCAGTGTGATGGGCGCGTACTTCCCTTTGATCGGGGTCCATGGTCTCAACGACGACGGCAGGACATGGACCCCGCTGGTCGAGCGGAGCAGACTGGAGATTACGCCGTTGGAGGCTCCGTGGAGTCGTCCGGGGCCCGCCCACTTCGACTTCCCCGTAATGAGCGAGCTCATGGACGAGGCGTGCGGCACGGTTCGGCGTGGTGGAACGTTCGGGATCATCGCCCACTCCTTGGGCGCCTCGGCGTGCCTGCGCTACGTCGCGGAGTGCGGTCCCTGCGATGGCCTCATCGGGATGATTCTGGTGTGCCCGACCTACGTCAAGCGCGCCGAGGTGGGAAGGGCTTCGGAGCGCGGGGAGCACCGACGGCGGTTTGACGCGGTGCTGGCGGAGCGCCTGCACACCGAACGGGCGTCTCAAGGCCGGGAGACGACCGACGCCATGGTGCGGGTTCTGACCCGGCAGGTCCCCGACCGCGAGCGTGAGGCCTCCCTGGCCTTCGTCGAACGGACGACCGTGGCCCCGCTCGAACGGCTGAAGATCCCGGTGCTCATCATCAGCGGCGACCTTGACCCCGGAACGACGGATGACCAGCGCCGCGAGCTGGGGGACCGCCTCATGCACTCGCGTCTGGAGGTCCAGGAGGCGCAGGGGCACTTCTGCCACGTCAGTGCCCCGGGACGAGTCGCTGCGTTGGTCGAAGAGTGGATCGACGACCTGGATCGGCGAGGGCATTCCCAGAGCGCTCGAACCGCGTGAAGCGAATGAGGATGCGCCCCGAGAACGGTATAGGAGACAAGGTGTCACGTTCGTCAATAGGCATGGAGCAGCGTGAATGAGCGCGAACAAGCATGAAGGAATACGAGGCAATACTCAGAAAGGGGTAGAGGTGATGACTACGTCTTCTCGAAGTGATGCGCGCCCTCTCAGCGAGGGCGCGAATATCGAGTCCTGGATCGGTTTCAAGCACTTCTCGTACCTGGCGGAGGGGGCTGTGCAGTACTTCCTACGGGATACCGGCATGTCTCAAGACGACATGCTCCGCGAGACTGGCGAGAGCGTCGATATCGTGGAGTTCTCCCTGAGGCTCCCGTCCCCCCTGTACGCAGACTCCCTTGTGTCACTCCACGTCGAGGGGGAGCGAGCCAATCCGTTGAGACCGCCCACGGACGCTCTGCGCGTGTGCGGCGACAGGGTGTCGGCGGAGGCGTCGGTGCGGTGCTTGGAGGGGAGAGCGAGACTGCGCGGCTGGTCCCGTGAGGAACTCGACGCGACACTCTCGCGCACGGCGCAGGCCGGACCGGCGGTCTCGTCCACTGCGTCCATCATGAGGGACGCCGCCCCCGGCCTCCACGACTGGCTCTTCACGGTGCCCTACCCGTATTGCCGGGCGAGCAGCGTCATGCAGTTCGATGGATACGTGAGGTTGGTGGAGGACTCCGTCGAGCGGTTCCTGCGCGCCCAGGGGGTGTCGGTCCGCCGCCTGCTGGTGGAGCGGGGATGGATCCCGGTCGTGACCCGGTGGAGTCTCACGATCGACGAACCGGTCCTCATGGAGGAGGAGTTGGTCATCGGCACCGACGTGACGGGCGTCTTCAAAGGTTTGCTGTGGGACAGCAATATCGGCTTCCACGTTGTGCGCGACGGCGAGAGGGTCACGGCCGCACGGGCCTCGATCACGCACGGATACGCCATCACCCGTGGACGCCTCTCTGGTAAGATGGCCGCGTTCGACGACGAACTCCTCCACGCGTTCGGGCAGTCGGGGAAGTGAGAGCCGATGGCGATTCCCCGGGTCTACTTCAGCTTTCGGAGCCCGTACAGTTGGCTGGCGCTCGAAAGGCTGAGCGCACGCGGGCTGCGCGACACCTTCGAGTACATCCCATTCTGGGAGCCACGCGGGCCTGTCGCCGAGGCGCTGGCCGCCATCGGGGGCGGCACCCACTACCGGCAAATGAGTCGCGCCCGGCACCTGTACATCCTGCAGGACGTCAAGCGCCTGGCCGCGGCGCAGTCCATGTCCATGGTGTGGCCTGTCGATAAGGACCAGTGCTGGGACCTCCCCCATCTCGCCTGGCTGGCATGCCGGCGGAGCGAACGGCAGTGGGAGATCTACGACCGCCTCATCGAGTGTCGTTGGGGACGGGGCGTTGACATCTGCGTGGAGGAGAACATCGCCGACGTCCTCTCCGACTGCGGGCTTCAAGACGCGACGCTTGACGGCCTCTACGCGGATGATGAGCTGGTCGCCGAGGGAGCTGAGGCACTGAAACTCGCTTACAACGACGATGTGTTCGGCATTCCCTACTTCAAGGCCGGGGTACATCGCTTCTGGGGGCAGGACCGCCTTGACGTCTTCCTCCAGCATCTAGGAATTGCCGAGAATATAGAATATGATTAAAGTTTAATTGCATTAATGCTTACCGAAATTATATTGATGGAACAAAGAAAGGGGAGTGGTGCTAAGTGTACCCCAAAAAATGAAGGATTTCATTCTCGAATGATTATGTTTCTTCGCGATTGGATGGCCTAATAAAATGCGAAAAAAATGAGTTTTAATGCTCTCTTAGCCTATGTCTGTGCCGGTTTGACAGTATATCCGACTTTGTTTTCACTCCATGAAACGGCAACAAAACCCAGTCGATACTCTGCGACGGTTTGGCATAACCTGTTGAATGATATTGAGGTGAGTGAATAATTTAACAGTGACGCCAAAAAGTGGGACTTCGGTCGCACTTTTACGATTTCTCCAGGTAACTTAAAGATTTAGGTGACTAACGCTGTACATGCATTCAAAAAATCGAGGCTTGTTCACATAATGATATTTTTGACTCTTGTTGGTCGAATGTCGCTATGCAAGATGGCGGCTTGCTCATGAGAAAATCTTTGGTTACTAAACCAGTTCAAACAAAAAGGAAATCGTCTACAGGCATATGCTATTTGGAATAGTTTCCGTCGAAGAATCTGAATGGTTGCCAGTGAGCCGGTTGAATAGAGTGAAAGGAAATTATTATGCTTAAGCAGCCTGTCGCAGTTGAATTTCCCGGACAAGGAAGCCAGAAAACTGGCATGTCGGACCATTTGTTGGAGTTAGATCCGAAGTTATATTCACTGTGGATGGAAAAAAGTTCTGCGATTCTAGGGTGGGATGTAGGTAAGATGTGTTCCCGAGGTGATGCATCAGATCTACGTCGAACATCTATCACGCAGCCTACGATTTTCATAGTTAACTTAATCACCTGGCAATTGTTGCATCAGGCAGGCCTGCGTCCTTCGCTTGTGGCTGGACATAGTCTTGGTGAGTATTCTGCCCTGGTTGTAGCTGGTGTCCTCAACTTTGAAGATGCGCTTAGTCTCGTTGCTGAACGAGGCCGTCTGATGGAGATGGAAGCACCTAGAAATGCAGGAATGGTTGCTGTTATTGGGGTGGGAGTTGAGGAGGTTAATGACTTATGCGGCCGCTTGAGAGCGCGTGGAGACTACGTGGATGTTGCCAATGACAATGGACGCGATCAGGTGGTGGTGTCGGGTTACGCGGACGGTTTGGTTAAATTAAAAGAAAAATTGGCCGACTTTGGGGCTCGTTGCATCGACCTCAATGTTTCGGGACCGTTTCACAGTTCGCTTATGGGGCAGGCTAAGAATGAGTTTACCCGGATTGTTGATGACACGAATTTCTGCGACCCTAAAATTCCTCTGATTTCCAATGTAACGGGAGTGTCGGTAGGTAGTGCTAAACATATTAAAGAACTGATTACTAGGCAAATGGTGGAGCGGGTTCGTTGGCGGGAGAGTTTATGTGAGATGCGACGGCTTAATATTAAAACACATATCGAGTGCGGCCCGGGGCGTGTTTTGACATCTCTCACTCGAAGGGAGTTAGGAGCTTCGGTTGATGTGTTATCAACTGATTCGAATGTCAGCATTTTGAAGGTTTTGCGGTGTATTCGTGAGGCGTAATTTGTTGTTGGTTGCTCATGTTTGACATACAGTATGTTGACCTAAAAATTACGTTTCGACGGTTGGAGTGTGTGGCGTTTTTCGGAGTGGGAAAATTTTCTTTCCCTAACTAGATAGGACGGAGGCCATCTCAGCAGTGAAATACTGTGAGAGTTTAAGGAAAGCAGGTGCCGTGTGAGACTATTGAGAATGAACGCATGATATCGCATCGGCGGCCGTCTTGTACGACCTTGTGGCTCAGGCCTGACTTATAACACCTTGGTGTGTTTGGAGGGTGTTAGTGTGATGTTCGTTGGTATCGCTTAGTGGGTGAGTCGGTGATAGCACAATAAAGATCCGGTAGAATCGGGATGGTGATCCCATTTCTGCGTATGGTCAGGACCGCTTCGGCGGAGGGGGACGGTGTATAACGTGTTCGGTGGTGTGCCCTGGATCGTGGAGCACTTGGGATCAGCTCACACTGAGGCTGAGTCGGGACCGGGCAGCAAAAGGTCACCGCCAAGTGCCAAAGGCTTCTGGTCCTGGAGTCCCTGGAACCAGCGCTTGGACTGGCCTGGTCGGCACCATGGTGGAGACCAAGCGCTTGGTCCCACTTTGAGAGCTCCTGTACGACGGCTGTACCACCTATAACCCGCTTAGCCAACCTCTCGATCAGTACTGAATCACCTCAGGTTTGATGGAGGTAGTGATGACACAAAAGGATCGCTGTCATCACTACCTCCATCAAACACGGTGCGATTAGGCTGTGTGGGTCGCCATCCCATTGTTACGTGGGCCAGGCGCCGGGCCCACCGTGCCACGATTCTGCCTCTGGGCTCCGCACGCCTTACAGAAAAGAACCACGAAGCTGGCGGGCATGCGGTACTCGATCACCGCCTTCCTCGAGAGGCAGAAGCTGGCCCACCGCGGTCAGCTCCGAGGACTTTCAGGCTTAGGGAGGGCGTCAGATCAGGACTGACAAAGGTAATCTCAGGCACGTCAAGGTCACTCAGGTGACGTGTGTAGGTGTTTCAATTATGGGAATATATGACTCCTGCTCAGCGTAACAATGCATCCCCACATCATGAACGCATCAACCTGCCTCATTTACTATACCCGCAAGCGCGAAGATCCCGTTAATCACATAGCCTGCAGCAAACCGTGCAGCAACTGTCCCAGAGTTTGGTCAGAGAGTCCAGCAGGATCGACGATGTAGGGACCGGTCATCGTGATGATGTCCTTTTGAGGATTCGGTGGAAGGTTGGTTTGAAGGACCACACGGTGACCATACCCACAACCAGTATGAGAACAAGCCACTAGTGGCTACAGTACACTAAACGGCGCCGCCCAGTGCCGGCTCTCGTAGCCCTTGGCCAAATCTGTATCAGCCAGAACGTTCTAAGTCACCGGCACGATCGACTGCTAATCGGATGTAGTAGAAGCGTATTTTAGCGAAGTATAACCAAGAGAATATGGGCGTCGAGTTTCTCCAATAATCTTCGTATTCCGTAATATCAATCAATAGGCATCAATCAATAGAGCCCAGAAAAAGCTTCCACTGAACTATAAAAACGCACCTTAGCGGTGATCGCTTCGGTAATAAAAGTTAAGGCCCCAGGCTTCATACAACAACATCCAACTACCGTCACAAATTATAAAACAAATGTGTGACCTAGAATGCTCTAGCACCAAAGAACGGTTGTGAAAAAGCCTGCACGCCTGGGCCAAAAAATACCAACACCTTTGGCTTTAACCAAAATCAGGGAACCTGAAGCAGTTGCCGTCGCTGCGTCCCAGGACAACAAAACGGGACACCTGCATCGACAACGCGAGAATGAAACGAGTATCTGCGTGACATACGTCATAGTAAGTCAACTTGCGATGGAAAAACCTATGATATAGATTTGAACCTACCGTACGAATAGTTCTACAGTTAGGGGAACGGCGTGGTGAACAAAACTATTGACGTACGAAACTTGAGCCAAAAATTCGGCAATATTCAAGCGTTGCAGGACGTATCTTTTGAAGCACATGAGGGTGAAGTGCTTGGAATTTTGGGTCATAACGGCGCAGGGAAAACGACATTACTGCGAATACTGAGCACATTAGAAACACCTTCGTCAGGGACGGTGGAGATAAAAGGTGTCGACGCACTACGCAACCCTGGGCGTGTTCGCAACCTAATTGGGGTAGCAGGCCAAAATAACTCATTGGACACCCGCCTAAGCGGTCAAGAGAATCTTGAGATGTATGCTCGATTAAATGGATTCAAGAAGGAATATGCAAAGGAAGCTGCTCGTAAGTATATAGCACTATTCGGTCTGCAGAGTGCCAAAAAACGTCCCGCTGGAACCTATTCCGGCGGAATGCTGAGGAAGCTAGATTTGGGCATAGCGCTTCTCAGAAGACCTAAAGTACTAATTCTAGATGAACCTACCGTAGGACTCGATCCTCTCGTCCGAGAAGAGTTATGGCATAAGATAGAAGATTTATCTGCAGCCGGAACCACGATAGTTCTATCAACGCAATATCTAGAAGAGGCAGATACGCTGGCTAATAGAATTATACTGTTAAACAATGGACAAATGGTTGCAAATGATTCTCCTGATGCTCTAAAAGAGAAGGTAGGCAACACGCAACTGGACATCAAAACAACCAGTGGTTCCGAAGTTAATACATTGGTCAATGTATTAAATAAATGCTTGCCGCACCCTCGTTCGATATTAATTCGCCCAGGTCATACAATTACCATCCCGTCTTCACCGCTAGTAAAAGCCGTGGAAATAATAAACTACTTGACCGAATCGAACGTCATCATTAGCGAATTTACTTATCGGCGACCTATGTTAGATGATGTAATAAAGGTTCTAAGTCAATCTGAAGACGCCAGCGTTAGCCAATAAGGAGGAGCTCCGTGTCCGCTGCTTTATCAAAATGTGTGACGATGCTATTAAAAATCGTAGGAGAAGCCGAAGTAATCTCATGTGGACAATTGATATCAGCTAAAAGGAATCCTTCTAAAATCATCATGGGTCTAGTGCAACCCGTCATGTTTGTTGTGTTGTTTAGTTTGATATTGGGCAATGCAATCAACGTTCCCGGACATAATTATACCGACTACATGATTCCGGCAATAATTGTTTACCAAGTCTTATTTTCTTCCGCCGGTACTGCGACCGAAATCGCATTCGATAGGGTCAGAGGAGTCAGCGACAGATATAGAGTTCTTCCAATCCATCGTACTAGTTATCTTCTAGCTAGAGTGTTTACCGATATTATTATAACGCTGACTACAGTAATGATGATTGGTGTTTCGGGATTAATTGTTGGATGGCGCCCAATTCTTTCCATAGAGAACATACCATACTTAATCGGACTGCCAATCTTACTGAGAATGTTATCTTCGTGGTTGGGTATACTTGTAGGTCTCAGTGTAAAAGTACCTGAAATTGCTTCTCAAACTGTAGTCTTCTGCATAGTTCCGCTAACCTTCCTTTCGAACATGCTTGTTCCATCTTCTCAACTTCCTGCAGGAGTTCAATTCTTTAGTAGGTGGAATCCCATTTCTTTAACTAACGACATGATGAGGCAGGCCTTTGGTGACGTTAGTAGTGCGCCAACTTCTGGGCAAGTAGTCACCTTGATTATATCAACTTGCTCGATTGTCGCAATTTGTGTCGTAGGCTCAGTATACAAGTTCAATTCTCTTGGAAAGGCAAGTCAGTGAATAAAGTCATGAATTTATATGTTCCTTATTGTGCAGGAAATTCACTGTTTTATCAAATCCCAGATGAGTCTTTTTTTCCTAAAGAGAATTATTCAGTCGTCTGCCATTTGATTCCCGAGAAAGAATGGGCCCTTGAGGATGGAGAATATTGGACGACAGTGCACCCGCTTAATATAGAAAATAGTTCCCCAGATGAAGGATGGAAAATTCACGTATCCTCCACTCCAGATACTGCAGAACGTATTCTCGCTATCGTTAGTAAGCACTGTTTTGCTACGGGCGCGGCCTTTAAGTACTTACGTAACGACTTTCTCCTGCGTCTTAGTAATTCTAAGTACGCATTGAGATCTAGCAGTGGAAAATTTGTTACTATATATCCGCCTAGTGAGAGTGTATTCGTTACTCTGCTTGAACGACTTCACAGCGGGTTGAAAGGGCTGCATGGTCCACGAGTGTTGACTGACCATTTGGTGGATGCCGCTCCTTTGTCTTTTCGCTACGGCGCCTTCACGGAACAGCGGAAAATTTTACCGTCTGGAAAAGACGCCCTGTTTTTCGCGACACCCAGTGGAGACTGGGTAAAGGATTCTCGAGTTCCAGCTCCGAGTTCTGTATCTGGAATTGATATTCCAACCGAATTGAAGTCAATGCTTGCGTCTGAGCAGTTGTACGATTCCGAGTTGTTGCCGTACGAAATTAACTCCGCTCTACACTATTCAAATGCAGGAGGTGTTTACAAAGCAAGAAGTTTAAAAAGCGGTGACAAAGTTATTCTTAAAGAGGCCCGTCGTTATGTTGCGCCTGCGTTTGACAACGATGTTGACGAAGCTAGCAGCAGGTTGCATATGGAAGCTCAGGTTCTTAAAGCGCTTGCAGGAACTCCAGGAATTCCAGCCTTCTACGGCTTGCACGTGATAGGTGATAATGCTTATCTAGCAGAGTCTTTAGTCGACGGAACACCTTTGCAACAATGGGTTGCGAAAAACCACCCATACTGTCATGCTAACCCATATCAACAACAAATCGAAGCTTACTATGTCGACGTCGTGGGCTTCTACAGGCAGATCAAATCTTTTGTTGAGAAGATTCATGAAGCAGGATACTACTATGGTGATTTACATCCAGGAAACATTCTAGTGTCACCAGATAAAACCATTTCCCTAGTGGACTTCGAAGAATCTGGAAAAATCGAAAGTTTAAAGCAACGTTCGATCGCTGCTCCGGGCTTCACTATTGGATCAGAAGGAAAACAAGCTGACTATGATGCTGCTGATCTTATTCTACTGTGGATGCTTATCCCGAGTTACGGAATATGGTCAATTTGTCCTGAACGCATAATTGTTGACATACAGGAGGCCGGTAATCTCTTTCAACAGTTTTCCAACTTTCGTTATAATAAACTGGAGAGCAGGGTAATCAACTATTGCTGTGAGCATGAAGTAAATTACGGGGCTGGACGCGCGAGGCCGTATGGTATTGACCGAAGCAACGCATCTGCTGAACAGCTTAAAGCAGCGATAGTCAGAGGAATAAAAGATTCCGTTAACTGCGTGAAAGACTCTTTGTACCCGCACGATGTTGGCGACGAGTCTACGCAGTGGAATATAGTAGGAGGAGCTGCAGGAACTTTATGGGCGCTAAGTTGGGCTGCAGAAACGGTGAACGAATCAGAAATTGAGTGGCTGGTTTGCGCAGCTAAACGTTCTCGTCGAAAGTTAGCGGGACTATACAACGGCTATGCTGGAGTCGCACTACTGCTCCATGAACATGGAAGACAATCGGAAAGCGATTTTTTCTTCGATAGAGTCGCCAGTGTTGAGAACGAGATTTTTTCTCCTTCGCTGTTTGGCGGTCTGTCTGGAATTTCGTTAACCTATCTGCAAACAGGACGACTTGAGCGTGCTTTATCCGTCGCTGAACGACTCCGTCGACACTTAACCCAAGCTTCTGAGTCAAGCCGCTTCGACAATAGAGCTGGGCTGCTGTACGGGTGGACTGGTGCTTCCTACCTATTTCTCCGTCTCTTTGAACTAACTAATGATGAGGAGTGGAGCAGCCTTGCGATTGAAGCCCTTAAACGAGACTGTAGCGCACTCGCTGAAAGAGGTGATGGAACCCTTTTATTAAAGGACAATTCTGGTCGAGGTATGCCGTACCTTGCAAATGGATCGGCTGGAATATACTACATGCTTGCTCGTGGGCGACAGATTTTCAACGAGAAGTACTTTTGCGATCTTAGGGCACCGTTGGAAATGTCTTTAAAGCCAAAGATGATGGCAAGCTCGAGTCTATTAGAGGGAAGGGCTGGCATAATGGCGGTTGCTGATTATGTTTCGAGGTTTAAGTTTGCTGAAATGCAAACGGTATACAAAATGCATCTCGATCAACTTTGGCGAGATGCAGTTGAATGGAAGAGCGGCGCGCTTTTCGTTGGCCGAAATGGGACACGGTGCTCTTGTGATCTAGGATATGGGTCGGCTTCTGTGATTTTAGGGTTGTCAATGAATGAGGTTGCTCAAAAGGATTGTGATTTGCCATTGCCTGGATTCGTTAGTTTATGTGAGAATAGTCACTAATCGAATTATTATGTCGTGTGGTAGAAATGAGTTGACGGTCAGCCAATCGGTACGCCGAGGAGGTTGAGGCTGTCATCATGATCGCCAGTTTTGAGAGCATTGCCTGCTTCTGAAGACGGGTATCGAAGCAGTTGGGACAACCAGAAGGAAAGGAGGTGCTGCTACATGACGACGCGTACTCTGATCGACCTTCAGACGCTTGAGCTTGACGAGGTTGAGGCCGACACCATGATCGCCAGCTT
>ERZ773077.1230-NODE-1230-length-17967-cov-5.753685_pt1 | contig 17967 bp, 16 predicted proteins | sample MGYA00580612_ERZ773077 | MGnify/ENA primary metagenome ERZ773077 (study PRJEB29015, sample SAMEA2737971) | human oral metagenome | biome: human oral; feature: human-associated habitat; material: dental | place: China | collected 2021 ...
TCGTAAATAATGTGGCTGATTCCATCTCATAGTTCATCACATTGAGATCTTGCCATTGTTTTAACAAGCCTTGGTAATCACGATATACTTTACCACTGTAGGTATCGTAACGTTCTTGACCTGGATAGAACGTATCTGAAGAAGCTGTAATTCCTACAAATGGCTCAATGCCTTTTTCTTTAGCTGCATTGTAAAGTGCCGTGGTACATTCAAAATTTGCCACTGCTGGATATTCAATTGGCGCAAAGTGACGGCTTGCACCATCAAGGCGGACTGCGCCCGTTGTAACAAGAACATCACCTACATTGATATGTGGTTGAATTGCACCTGTTGTACCAATACGCAAGAATGTACGCACGCCAAGCTGAGCCAGCTCTTCCACACAGATAGACGTAGAAGGGCCACCAATACCGGTTGAACACACCACCACCGGTTGACCATTTAAATAGCCTAACCAAGAAGTGAACTCACGTGTACTTGCAAGAAACTCAGGGTTATCAAGTTTTTTAGCAATACGTTCGCTACGTGCAGGATCCCCTGGTACGATAGCGAGTGTTGCACCTTTCAGTTGTGCTTTAGTCAGGTTTAAGTGAAATACATCAGACATAACAATCTCCTTTTTATCATTCTTGCCGCAAAGTGCGGTCAGATTTTCGTTATTTTTTCAATGCGCCTAAAATACCACGCATGATTTGTTTGGTCACTTCATTACGAATATTGCGACCCACTGATTTTGCCACGCTATTCACAATTTGTTCTGTCGGAGAAAGTTTATCCCCACGTTTTTGTGTTCCAAAAATCATACGGCTTAAGCTACCAAATAAACCGCTTTCTTCCTCTTGTTGCGCTTGTTCGGCTTGTTTTTGTTGTACTGCCGCTAAATCCGCTTGAGCATTTAATACTTCGAAGGCAGACTCATTATCCACGTAATCTTTATAGAATGCATAAAGATCATCGTCTTTCACCCAAGCAGCTCGCTCTTCTTCAGTAATCGGGGCTAATTGGCTTTTCGGCGGATAAACATAAGCCACTTCAACTGGCGTTGGCATACCTTTTTCATCTAAGAATGAAATCAATGCTTGGCCCACACCTAAAGTTGAAATGGTTTCAACCACATTGACAGCAGGATTTGAACGGAACGTTTCTGCTGCGGATTTCACCGCTTTTTGATCGCGTGGCGTGAAAGCACGTAATGCGTGTTGAACGCGGTTACCTAATTGGCCTAACACGGTATCCGGTAAATCTAATGGGTTTTGGGTCACAAAATAAATCCCCACACCTTTAGAACGAATCAAGCGAACCACTTGCTCCACTTTGTCCACCAACACACTCGGTGCACCATCAAAGAGTAAGTGTGCTTCATCGAAGAACATCACAAATTTTGGTTTCTCTGGATCGCCGACTTCCGGCAATTGCTCAAATAATTCAGACATCAACCAAAGCAAGAACGCACTATACATTCTTGGGGAATTAATTAATTTTTCAGAATTTAAAACATTGATCACACCACGACCATCACGGGTTTGTAACCAATCTTCAAGATTTAATGCCGGCTCACCAAAAAGATTTGTCGCCCCTTCATTTTCAAGTGTCAGTAAGGCACGTTGAATCGCCCCTACACTCGCGGCTGAAACATTACCATATTCTACTTGGAAGGTTTTTGCATTCTCTGCCACAAATTTAAGCATTGCGCGTAAATCTTTTAAGTCAATGAGTAGCAAGCCTTTATCATCTGCCACACGGAATACGAGGTTTAATAAGCCTTCTTGGGTTGCGTTTAAATTTAATAAACGGGAAAGTAATAATGGCCCCATTTCAGAAATCGTGGTGCGAAGCGGAATACCGGTTTCACCAAATACATCCCAAAATGACACAGGATAGCCATTTAAATAATTCTCACCACCTAAATCAAATTGCTCAATGCGTTCCGCCACTTTGCCACTGAATGCACCCGCTTTGACTAAACCAGACAAATCGCCTTTCACATCCACTAAAAAGACCGGCACACCATCATCACTGAATGCTTCCGCCATTTTACGTAATGTCACGGTTTTCCCCGTTCCTGTCGCCCCAGCGATCAGTCCATGACGGTTTGCCATTTTTGCGGTAATACCAAGAGTTTGACCTTGTTCGGTACGCGCAAGAGAATATTGCATAAAGATTCCTTTGTTTTGTTGGTTTTATTTAAACGAATAATAAGGAAAAAACGAAGTGCGGTCAAAATTTAAGTGATTTTACGGTATAATTTCTCAAAACTAATTAAAAGCAGGAAAAATAGATGTCAAACGCAAAAATTCTTATTATTAAAACAGGGTTAGTAGAAATATTAACTTTCTCGGATGGCAGCTCATATGAAAGTGCTATCCGTAAAAAACCGGTACCGATGGTAAACATTCACACGATGGGTGCAGAAGGTAACGATGTAGGCTTAAAAGCCCATCACGGTGGTGTTGATAAAGCCTTATTTTTTATGTCTGATGTATCTTTCCCCGCTTTAAACGAGCTACTTGGTGAAAAGTTTGATTTTCACGGTAGCGCGATTTATGGTGAAAACTTTGTGGTATCCGGCTTGCATGAGGATAATGTCTGCATAGGTGATCGTTACAAAATTGGCACTACGCTTTTAGAAGTGTCTCAACCACGTAAACCTTGCGAGCGTTTATCTCATAATACCAAGAATGAGAATACAAGAGAGGTAATTCGTCAGTCTGGCTGGACAGGTTGGTATGTTCGCGTGATCGAAGAAGGTGAAATTCATCAAGGCGATGAACTCATCTTGCAACACCGTCCTTATCCAGAATGGACTATTCGTCGTTTAAACACGCTACTTTCTGCCCCTTCAAGTGTGGCAGAATTAGAAGAAGCCTTAGCCATTGAGGAATTAGCGCCAGCATTTAAACGTTCTATTCATTCACAATTACGTAATTTACAAAAGGCAGCCTAAAATGTTGGCTAAAACGACCGCACTTTGTCCGTGCCAATCTTCGCTTTCTTATGAAGATTGTTGCGGACGCTTTCATTCAGGCAACATGTTTCCAGAAACCGCGGAACAACTTATGCGCTCCCGCTATTCAGCGTTTGTGCTTAAAAAGATTCCTTATATCGTGCAAACCACTGTGCCAAGCCAACAAACGTTATTAGATGAAAAAGCCCTGCAAGATTGGGCTGATGAAACGCAATGGCTCGGTTTAGATATTGTCAAAGCAGAAACCTTAACCAAAACACAAAGTGCGGTTGAATTTAAAGCACATTTTCAAGGCAACGAACAGCCGCAAGTGCATCACGAATATTCTCTTTTTGTAAAAATTGATGGTCGTTGGTATTTTGTTGATCCCACTGTACCGCTCCCAAGCAATAAACAGCCTTGTGTTTGTGGCTCAGGGAAGAAATTTAAACATTGTTGCGGAGGCTTGCTCTAATGACCTTAACGTCTTTTTTCGCATTATTCTGGCAGCGTTCTCAAGAAAATAAATTAACGCAAGCTGCCGGTTCACTCACCTACAGCACCATGCTCGCTATCGTGCCATTAATTATGGTGGTGTTTTCAATTTTCTCTGCTTTTCCCGTTTTTAACGAAGTAACCGGTGCATTGAAAGAATTCATCTTCACCAATTTCGCGCCTTCCGCGAGTGATGTTGTGGGACAATATATTGATGAATTCGTCCGTAACTCCAAGCAAATGAGTGCCGTGGGGATTGTGAGTTTGATTTTAGTGGCATTGATGCTCATTAACTCCATCGACCGTACACTCAATGGTATTTGGCAAGACACTAGTAATCGCCCGATTTTTACGTCATTTGCTATTTATTGGCTCATTTTAACGCTCGGCCCGCTTTTAATCGGTACTAGCATTGCGGCAAGTTCCTATGTTAAAGCCATGTTCGAGCAATCTGAAACGCTCTCTTTTGGCTTAAAACTCCTCAGCTTTGTGCCATTTCTTTCTACTTGGTTTATTTTCACGCTCATTTATATGGTCGTGCCAAATAAGAAAGTGAGCATCAAACACTCCGCAGCAGGCGCATTAATTGCGGCAATTTTCTTTAATTTAGGGAAACAAGCCTTTACTTGGTACATCACCACCTTCCCATCTTATCAATTAATTTATGGCGCCATGGCAACACTGCCGATCATGTTATTGTGGATTCAAATCAGCTGGACGGTGGTGTTATTCGGTGCACAATTAGCTGCAGTGCTTGCAGAAGTGCAGTCAATGAATCAAACAAATTTAGAGGAAGTAAAATGATTGCATTAATCCAGCGTGTGACTCAGGCTAAAGTGGAAGTTGAAGGTCAAATTGTGGGACAAATCAGCAAGGGATTATTGGTTTTATTAGGCGTGGAAAAAGAAGACGACCAAGCCAAAGCAGATAAGCTCGCTGAGAAAGTGTTAAATTACCGTATTTTCAGTGATGAAAATGACAAAATGAATTTAAACGTGCAACAAATCGGCGGCGAAGTGCTTGTGGTATCCCAATTTACTTTAGCTGCAGACACACAAAAAGGGCTACGACCAAGTTTCTCAAAAGGTGCCGCACCAGCATTAGCTAACGAATTATATGAATATTTTTCGCAAAAATGTACAGAAAAAGTGACCGTTGCTAACGGACAATTTGCAGCAGATATGCAAGTGAGCCTCACCAATGATGGCCCAGTTACATTTTGGTTAAATGTCTGAATAAAGAGAAAAATCGCTATTTTTTCAAAGCAAAGGAAACTCTTTCTTTGATCGCATTGTCGTATTAACGCTCAAATGCATATAACAATTTCAAATCCCATCCATAATTGCGTTGGTAATCCCCTTATTTTATGGGTAAACTAGGGCGGTTTGATGTGGATCTTCTTAAAGTTTAGCTTGTAATAAAATGAAAAAAATTTCGTTAAAAATAACCGCACTTTTGCTTGGATGGATGAGTTTTTCAGCCCTTGCAGAACAAACCGTAGATATTGAGATCCGCGGTATTAAGGGTGAACGCGCCATTCGCAATACTGACATGAATGTCAATCTCATTGATAAAGGCGAGATGGACGGCTCAGATCGGTATAAACAATTAGTTTCAGATGCTGTCGATAAAGGCCTTCGAGTCTTCGGTTATTATGGTTCTTCCGTGACCTTTGAATTGAAAAAACGTAAAGGTCAACGAGATTTACTTATTGCGAATGTCACCCCGGGTGAGCCAAGTAAAATTGCGGGAACAGACGTTGAAATTACAGGCGAAGCCGCAGAAGACGAAAACTTCACGGCACTCCGTAAAAACTTGCCAAAACAAGGTGAGTTAGTTGAGCATCAAAAATACGATGACTATAAAAGCAGCATTTCAAACCTTGCTCTAGCTCGTGGTTATCTTGACGGGAAATTCCAAATTTCTCGTTTAGAAATCAGCCCAGAAACGCATGAAGCATGGTGGCGCATGCTGTTTGATAGTGGCGTACGTTATCATTATGGCAATATCACCTTCAACCATTCCCAAATTCGCGAAGATTATTTGCAAAACATGCTCAACATCAAATCGGGCGAGCCTTATTTAGTCAGTGATTTATCTGAATTAACCAATAATTTTTCTTCCACCAACTGGTTTAGCTCCGTACTTTTACAACCGCATGTCCGTGAAGAAGATAAATTAGTCGATATCGAACTTTTACTTTATCCACGTAAGAAAAACTCAATGGAACTTGGGGTAGGTTTTGCAACCGATACGGGCCCTCATGTCCAAATTGGTTGGACAAAACCTTGGATCAATAGCCGAGGCCATAGTTTCCGTACAAATCTTTACGTCTCTGCACCAAAACAAAACTTTGAAGCCACCTATAAAATGCCATTGCTGAAAAATCCATTAAATTATTATTATGAATTTTCAACCGGTTATGAAAAAGAAAATAAAAACGATACGGATACCAAAGCCCTCACTTTCGCTGCATTACGCTATTGGAATAATAGCGAGGGTTGGCAATATTTTGCGGGTCTTCGTGTCCGTTATGACAGCTACACACAAGCTGATTTCACCGATAAAACCTTCCTGGTTTATCCAACTGGGGGCTTTAACCGTACCCGTTTAAGAGGTGGCCAATTCCCAACATGGGGAGATACCCAAAAAATCACGGTTGATTTAGGGAATAAGCTTTGGATGTCAGAAGCCAATTTCTTTAAAATTCAAGCTTCCACAGCGTGGATTCGTACTTATGCCGAAAATCACCGTTTTATTACCCGTGCAGAAATTGGTTATTTAAATACCGCGGATATTCGTAAAATTCCACCGGCATTACGTTTCTTTGCGGGGGGCGATCGCAGTGTGCGAGGTTATGGCTACAAGAAAATCTCACCGAAAAATAAAGATGGAAAATTAGTCGGCGGCTCTCGCTTAGTAACAGGTAGCCTTGAATATCAATATCAAGTTTACCCAAATTGGTGGGGAGCAGTATTTGCGGATACAGGCTTAGCCGCAGATGCTTACAAAGCAAATGAGTTACGCTACGGCGCAGGTTTCGGTGTACGTTGGGCATCGCCAGTTGGCGCCATCAAATTTGATATTGCAACGCCAATTCGAGATAAAGATAACAGCAAAAACATTCAATTTTACATTGGCTTAGGGGCTGAAATTTAGGGTATGACTATGTCTGAACAAGAAAAACAACCAGATAACCAAACCACACAACCCGTTAAAAAGAAAAAGACCTGCCGTAAAATTTTATGTGTCGGAAGTGCGGTCATTTTTGTCCCTGTTTTAGGCTTAGTCACAGCGCTTTCTTTTGATAGTGGACAACGTGCACTTATTCAACTCGCCGATAAAATGCTCGATAGCTTATCTATTGAGCAAGTCAGCGGTGGCTTACAAGATGGTTTAGTCTTAGAAAATTTACGTTTTCAAACAACCGGCGTAGATGTGGCACTCCCTAAAACGCGATTACAACTGAATTTAGCTCGTTTACTTTCGGGTGATATTATTGTTGATGATCTCAGCTTAACGCAGCCGAAAATTGCCATTGATACCAGTGTCATGCCACCTTCTGAAGAGAAACAAACGGAAAGTGGTCCAATGGAAAAAATCCATTTACCGGTTTCTGTGCAAGTAAAAAATGTCGCGATTACTGACTTTGATATGAAACTCGATCAAAGCAATATTACGTTTTCGTCTTTTCAAAGTGCGATCAGTTTAAACAATGAATCTGGCCTTACCCTTGAGCCTACCACGCTTTCAGATGTGCTTTTCTCAACGGTCACCCAAACTCAACCGAATCCCCCTCAGCCCGAGAAAAAAGAACCCGCTAAACCTGTTGATTGGGCGCAAATTGAGCAAACACTCACACCGGCTTTTTTAGGTAATTTAAATACGGTGAACTTGCCTTTTGATATGCACATTCCTAGTGTTTTGGGTACAAACTGGCAATATCAATCGCTTAATGAAAAAGGCGAAGAAACCAAAAAAATCACGGTGCCTAAAGTGGAATTACAAGCGGATGCCACCGATCATTTAGTGAAATTACAAAAACTCGACATTGACAGCTCTCTTGGTACACTTTCGAGCCAAGGACAACTTCAACTCAATAACGAGTTCCCGGTTGATCTCACATTAAAATCGGATCTCCAAGCCTTTAAATCAAAAGATAAAACTATTCTACCTGCTAGCAAAGTTGATCTCAATGTATCGGGTTCATTGAAAAAAACGACCGCACTTTCGTTAACCACACAGGGTGTGCTTGATGCCACCTTAACGGGTGACGTGAAACTAGCCGAAGATAAAATGCCATTAAATCTGCAGTTAAAAGCGAAAAAAGGTCAATACGCTTTTGCAGATAGCCTTGCACCACTCAAAATTAACGATGTCGATATCAAGCTTACTGGCGATTTATTGAATTATCACGCAGAGGTTGTCGGTGGCGTGGAGGGGATGGATCATATCCCTCATACTCACGTTGATTTAAATGCAGACGGTAAACTCTATGAGGTCACCCTCAACGAATTAAAACTTGCTGCCCTCGATGGTACGGCACGTTTAACCGGTTCCTCAAACTGGAAAGATGGCGCACAATGGGATGTGACGGCTGATTTAAACAAAATGAACATTCGTCCTTATGTGCCCGCCATGCCAGCCGTATTATCGGGTAAAGTGAGCTCACAAGGTTCCGCTGATTCCAACCATTGGAAAGTGGATGTACCTAACGTGGATTTAACCGGTAGCCTTTCCTCTCGCCCATTAAGCTTGAAAGGTAGTGTCTTTTTAAGTCATGAAACCTTATTAAACATTCCTGATTTATTGCTGAACTATGGCGATAACCGCATTGCGGCAAAAGGTACATTAGGAGATAAATCAAACTTAGATTTAGATATCAACGCACCAAGCTTACGTGGTCTGTGGCAAGATTTAGCGGGTTCTGTGGTCGGCAAAGCGCAAATCTTAGGTAAGCTTACTGCGCCAACCATTAATACCGATTTAACAGCACAAGGCTTGCACTTCCAAGGATTAGACTTATCTAAAGCCGTAATTAAAGGTAATGTTGTCAGTGAACCACAAGTGAAAGGTGAACTTAACGTCAAAGCGGAAAACTTCCGTTATGGTGACAGCATCAAATTACATAATATTGATTTGAATGCATCAGGTGATGAAAAACATCATACGCTCACCTTAAAATCAAAAGGTGAACCTGTTGCAGCTGATTTACAAATCTCGGGGAATTTTGACCGCACTTCTCAGCAATGGAAAGGTAATTTAAGTCAAGTGAGCCTAAACTCACCTATCGGTGATTTTAAAGTGAATCAAACCATTCCAGTGACTTATGACAATAAAAAAATCCAAGCCACCATTGGGTCACACTGCTGGATTAACCAAGACTTAGATCTGTGCTTCCCTCAACAATTTACGGCAGGGAAAAACGGCGAAGTCCCTTTTGAGCTTAAACGCATCAATTTAGATTTAGTGAATAAATTGATGGGACAAGACACGCTCAAAGGCCAGTTACAAAGCCGAGGTAAAGTGGCATGGTTCACAGATAAACCGTTACAACTGAATGTGGCAGTGGAAGGTAATAACATTGGTGTAGCACAAAAATTAGACTACCGTACCTTTAAGCTAGATATTCCTAAATTAAGTGTGAATGCTGATATTCAAAATAACAATTTAACCTTGAAATCTGACATTAACGTTCAAAATCAAGGTCGAATCGGCACAGACTTAAAAATTAATGATTTAAGTAAAGGCCGTCAATTAGGCGGTACCTTTACCATTGGAGGTTTACGCTTATCTTTAGCCAATCAACTTTTCTCTAGCGGGGAAAGCCTAGATGGTGAAGTGGTCTCACGCTTAAGTTTTGGTGGTAATTTAGAAAAACCATTATTAAATGGCAATTTCGATATTCGAAATGTGAAAACAAAACTGAAAAGCCTGCCTTTTGATGTGACTGATGGCCAAGTCGCAATTCGCTTTAATGGCACCTCTTCAACCTTAAATGGTCATGTTCAAACACCTGATAGCAAACTCAACATCAACGGACAAGCTAACTGGGCTCACATGGATAACTGGACGGCAGAAGTTAGAGCGCAAGCAGATAATTTCAAAGTTGATATTCCATCCATGGCGAAATTAAAAGTCAGCCCAAATGTGGTTGTCAAAGCCTCACCAAAACTCTTAGATTTGAGTGGTAATGTGGATATTCCATGGGCGAGAATTGCCATTGAAAGCTTACCGGACAATGCTGAACCAGTGAGTGAAGATGAAGTCATTTTAAATGGACCTAGAAAAAGTAAAGAAGAGCTCATTAATCGCCAATTTGCTTCAGAAACCAAATCTGGGATGCAAATTCAATCTGATTTAAAAATTAAAATCGGTGATGATGTGCATTTAGATGCCTATGGTTTAAAAACCAATTTGAATGGCTTACTTTCTGTGAAACAGGATAAAGGCAAATTAGGATTATTCGGTCAAATTAACCTGAAAAATGGTCGTTATGCTTCTTTTGGACAGGATTTATTAATTCGTAAAGGACAAATCAGCTTCTCCGGTTTACCTTCACAACCAATGTTAAATATTGAAGCGATTCGTAACCCAGAAGCCATGGAAGACAATAAGGTCACTGCTGGGGTAAAAGTGATTGGTATGGCATCTAGTCCACAAGTCACTATTTTCTCTGATCCGGCTAAATCTCAAGACCAAGCACTTTCTTATTTATTAACTGGCCGCTCATTAGAAAACAGCGGTGAAGCAGGCTCTAGCGGTTCTGTGGGTGCGGCATTACTTGGCTTAGGTTTAGCGAAAAGTGGTAAAGTGGTTGGCGGTATTGGTGAAGCCTTTGGTATTCAAGACTTAAACTTAGGCACTGCCGGTGTTGGGGATAGCTCCAAAGTACAAGTTAGTGGTAATATTGGTAAACGCTTACAAGTGAAATACGGTGTAGGATTGTTTGATGGATTAGCCGAAGTGACCTTGCGTTACCGCTTAATGCCACAGCTTTATTTTCAATCGGTTTCCAGCACAAACCAAGTTTTTGATTTATTGTATCAATTTGAATTTTAGGAAAGGACATGCATAACGACAAGCAACTGGCTCAACTCGTAGAACCTCATCACCGAGGTGAGGCCCGGGAGATTGCCGCCATTGATTTAGGCTCAAACAGCTTCCACATGATTGTGGCACGCATTATCAATGGCTCGATTCAGGTGCTTTCTCGTTTAAAACAAAAAGTGAGGCTCGCCGACGGCTTAGACGAGCACAATGTATTAAGCCAAGAAGCCATTGAGCGCGGTGTAAATTGCCTTGCGCTTTTTGCTGAACGCTTACAAGGTTTTGCCCCAGAAGATGTAAATGTGGTGGGCACTTATACCTTACGAAGAGCGGTCAATAATGACGAGTTTTTACGTCAGGCTGCTGCCGTTTTTCCTTATCCGATTAATATCATCAGCGGTCAAACGGAAGCCAAAACCATTTATGCGGGCGTTTGCCACACTCAACCCGAAAGCGGACGTAAACTGGTCATCGATATTGGTGGTGGCTCGACCGAAATGATCATCGGTGACGATTTCACCCCCTTAGTAGCGGAAAGTCGTCACATGGGCTGTGTGAGCTTTGCCAAAAAATTCTTCCCGAATGGCGAAATTTCCAAAGAAAACTTCGAGCAAGCTCGCCAAAGTGCGGTCAATAAAATTGAAGATTTAAGCTGGGAATATCGCAAGCTCGGATGGCAATCAGTGTTAGGTTCGTCAGGCACCATCAAAACCGTCTATCAAGTGATTACCGCAACCCTTGATCCGAACGGCATCATCACGGCTGAACGCTTACAAAATTTAATTGAACGAACCTTACAAGCTTCCCATTTTGAAGAGCTCAACATAGCGGGTTTAAACCCTGATCGCATCGATGTCTTTGTACCAGGCTTAGCCATTTTAAGTGCCGTTTTTGACGTTTTTGGCTTAGAAAATATGCGCTATTCTGACGGTGCTTTGCGTGAAGGGGTGATTTACAGCTTAGAAAAAAACTTCCAAGTTTCAGATATTCGTACACGTACCGCATTAGGACTGGCCGAACAATTTAACTTAGATTTGGCGCAGGCTGATCGCGTAGCCAATAGTGCGAAAACCTTGATTGATCAATACCCCCATTGGCAAAAGCCTCATCTTGCTGATGAAATGAAAAATCTGTTGATTTGGGCAGCTCGTTTATTGGAAGTCGGCATTGTGATCAATCATCGCAATGTACAAAAACATTCCGCTTATATTCTGCAAAATATGGAATTACCGGGTTTTGATCGCGAGCAGCAACGCTTATTGGTGAATTTAGTTCGTTATCACACAGGTGCATTTAAAAAGAATGATTTACCGATTTTTGCTCGTTATGCGGATGAAGATGTCCTTGCTTTACTGCTTCTTTTACGTATTTCGGTAATTTTGAATAAATCTCGCCAGGCGACAGATAGCACCGATAAAATTAATCTCAGAATTGACCGCTCTTTACAGACTTGGGAACTGACTTTTGAGAAACATTACTTGGATAATAATCCGTTAGTGTGGAATGAATTGCGCTTAGAAAGCAATTTACTCAAAGATTTAGAACTCAGTTTGATTTTTAACTGATAGAATAGGGGCTTTCATGCCCTTATTTTTTATCTTGCTCCAACAGCAAGCTATAAATATTGGCGAGATAATAACTCTGCTCTGCTTCGGGAATTTCTTGCGGAATAAAAGAAAGCAAATCGTGGTGAATTTCCAAAACATCAGGAAAAATGACCGCACTTTGCATTTCATCATAAAAGGCTTGATGAAGCGGGGAAACGCAACCCCCTCGTTTTAAACGGGCAAGGCTGTTGGCAATATGCAATAAGAGTGTGATGACAGTCGGAATAGACACATCAATGCGCCAATGATGCTCTAGGCGACTTTGCAAGGTCAGAATAATATCAATAACGTCCTGATCAATCTGACCGCGAATTTTCCAACGGGTTAATTGTTTGAGTAATGACATAACATTCCTTTTTGAGATAGGATAACTTTACCGCTATTTCACAAAATTACCAGTGCACAGATCACAAAATTGAAACAAAGTGAAAAAATTTACGAACTAGGAAAGCAATAAATGATAGATAACAGACTTTTTGAAAAATATGATGGCCTTATTTTTGATATGGATGGCACCTTAATCGACACCATGCCAGTACACGCCCGAGCCTGGAATATGGTAGGGGAACAATTTGGTTATCGTTTTAACAGCAAAATTATGTATGACTTAGGTGGCGCAACCGTGAGCACTATCGCCTCTGCCATTATGCAAGATGCCGGTATGCCACAAGAACGTTTAAATGAAGTGATACAAGCAAAACGCAAACTTTCCTATGAATTGATTCCAACAGAATCAAAATTACTCCCGACCTTTGACGTGGTGCGTCATTACTATCAACAAAAGCCGATTGCGCTTGGTTCAGGTTCGAACCGCCAAATTATTGATATATTGATGCAAAAATTAGATATCAAACATTACTTTAACGCTATTGTCAGCGCTGATGATGTGAAAGAACATAAACCGCATCCTGAAACCTTTTTACGCTGTGCAGAACTGGCAAAAGCCGAACCATCTCGTTGTATCGTCTTTGAAGATGCCGATCTCGGCGTAAAAGCGGGATTAAATGCGGGGATGGATGTGTTTGATGTCAGAACGCGCGAGATTATTAGAGCCTAATGTGGGACATTTTCTCTTTCAGCTTTTGGGCTGATTTTTGGCAAACCCATGGCTTGTGGCTGATGTTTTTCAGTGCTTTCTTAAGTGCCACCATTTTGCCGGGTAATTCAGAAATTGTGTTTGTTTCCCTTGCTGCGCCAAAAGTATTGGTCGGGTCATTATTAAGTGCAGATATTTTTTGGCTTGTTTTTGTGGCAACTACAGGAAACACACTTGGCAGCCTCACCACTTATTGGATTGGTCGATGGTTTCCGAAAATCGACAGCAAAAATGACCGCACTTTATGGGTGATAAACAAAATACAACGCTATGGCGCCATCACTTTATTATTGAGTTGGTTGCCTATTATCGGGGATGTGTTTTGTGCGGTTGCCGGTTGGCTTCATTTGAATTGGCTAAGTTGTTTGATTTTTATGACGATTGGAAAAGGACTGCGTTATATTGCCTTGCTCTTGTTCAGTTTACCTTTCGTGTCATAGCCGTGAATAGCCTTTGTGCATAACGTGGTTGTGGGCTAGAATAAAGACGAATTAATATTCAACAGATAAAAAAACGCCCCTTATCGAGTAAGGGGCAAATAACCTAAGGAACCAATTTTATTAAAACAACTGCAAGTTGCTTGTTCTATAAGACCGACGCTAAAAAGAAAAGTTCAAAGAAATTGTAAAAAAATGTAAAAAAATTTACAAAAACTTGCAATTAATTTACAAATCACTGATTTTCAAGGAAATAAATATGCCATTACTAGACAGTTTTAAAGTGGATCACACCCGTATGAACGCACCTGCCGTGCGTGTAGCCAAAACGATGCGTACCCCAAAGGGCGATGACATCACCGTTTTTGATCTTCGTTTTTGCATTCCAAACAAAGAAATTCTCCCACCAAAAGGGATTCACACTCTTGAGCATTTATTTGCGGGCTTCATGCGTGACCATTTAAACAATGACAATGTAGAAATCATTGATATTTCCCCAATGGGCTGTCGCACAGGTTTTTACATGTCATTAATTGGCACACCAAACGAGCAACAAGTAGCTGATGCATGGTTAGCTTCCATGAAAGATATTTTAACCGTGCAAGATCAAAACCAAATTCCTGAATTGAACGAATACCAATGCGGAACTTACACCGAGCATTCTTTAGAAGAAGCACATGATATTGCTAAAAATGTGATTGCTCGCGGTGTGGGGATTAATAAAAATGACGATTTAGCACTTGATGAATCTTTCTTAAAATAAGGACACAACATGACAACCTTAGGTACAGCATTAACCCCGAATGCTATCAAAGTGATGATGCTTGGCTCTGGCGAACTGGGCAAAGAGGTGGTGATTGAATTACAACGTTTAGGCGTGGAAGTGATTGCCGTCGATCGTTATGAAAACGCCCCAGCACAACAAGTGGCACATCGTGCTTATGCGATTTCCATGCTAGATGGTGCAGCCCTCAAAGCCTTAGTGGAAAAAGAGCGCCCAGATTACATTGTGCCGGAAGTGGAAGCCATCGCGACTGATACGCTGATTGAATTAGAAAAAGCGGGTTTTAATGTTGTTCCTACCGCCAAAGCCACCAAGCTGACGATGAATCGCGAAGGCATTCGCCGTTTAGCCGCCGAAGAGCTTGGCTTACCAACCTCACCTTATCAATTTGTCGATAACTTTGCTGGCTTCCAAAGTGCGGTTGAAAAAATCGGTATTCCTTGCGTGGTGAAACCGATTATGTCCTCTTCTGGCCACGGTCAAAGTATTTTAAAATCCAAAGACGATTTACAAAAAGCCTGGGATTACGCTCAACAAGGTGGTCGTGCAGGTGCGGGACACGTGATTGTAGAAGGATTTGTTAAATTCGACTATGAAATCACCTTACTCACCGTTTGCCACATTAATGGCACCAGCTTCTTAGCGCCAATCGGCCATCGTCAAGAAGATGGTGACTATCGCGAATCTTGGCAACCACAAGCCATGTCTGATGCAGCCTTGAAAAAAGCACAAGAGGTCGCAGAGAAAATTACCACCGCATTAGGTGGTCGTGGTATTTTTGGAGTGGAAATGTTTGTATGTGGTGATGAGGTCATCTTCAATGAAGTTTCCCCTCGCCCACACGATACCGGTATGGTCACACTAATTTCTCAAGAATTATCCGAGTTCGCTTTACACGCCCGTGCAATTTTAGGCTTACCTATCCCAGAAATAACCTTAATTAGCCCATCCGCTTCCAAAGCCATTGTGGTAGAAGGCCAATCGAAAAACGTGCAATTTGGCAATATCGCCGAAGTATTGGCTGAACCCCACACCAATATTCGCATTTTCGGCAAAGGCGAAGTCAATGGCCATCGCCGTTTAGGTGTCTTACTCGCTCGTGATATTTCCGTAGAAAAAGCATTGGAAAAAGTAGAGCGTGCTTACGCCAAATTAGATGTAAAATTATAAAACTTACTTAACATAAGCCGTTGAAAATACAAAAAGTGCAGTTAGTTTTTGAGAGGTTTTAAAACTCTTTTAAAAAAGACCGCACTTTTAGATATGACAAACAAAAAGCGCTATCTCTCTCGAAATAGCGCTTTTTTTTTAATTTAACAAAAACTTGAATTAGAATTCAAAGTTAGCACCAACGTTATATGCCATACCACCACCGCCATTGGCGTTTACAGCAACACCGGCTTTCATCGCAAATTTTTCATTGAAACGGAAACCGCTACCTACCGCTAAAGCAGTTTTATCACGATAACCACCAACCGCAGCACTTATATTTAGTTTACCGACATTATAAGGTTGGAATAAACCGTTTAATGCTGCTTGTGTAGACAGGCCATTTTTGATTTCACGGCCTAAGCTATCGATGCGGGTATTCAAACCGGCAACATTTGCTCTACTTTCACGAATTGCAGTTTCATGTCTGTCTAACACGGCTTTATGTGCATTAATCGCACCTTCATGAGTTTGGAGTACACCTTCATGAGTTTTAATCGCACCTTCATGAGTTTGAATTGCTTTCTCATGAGCTTGAATTACTTTCTCATGAGTCTGGATTGCCCCCTCGTGAGTTTTAATCGCGCCTTCATGAGTTTGGAGTACACCTTCATGAGTTTTAATCGAGCCTTCATGAGTTTGGAGTACACCTTCATGAGTTTGGAGTACACCTTCATGAGTTTTAATCGCGCCTTCATGAGTTTGAATTGCTTTCTCATGATTTTGAATTACGCCCTCATGAGTTTTAATCGCGCCTTCATGAGTTTGAATTACTTTCTCATGATTTTGAATTACTTTTTCATGAGTCTGAATCACGCCTTCATGCGCAGTAATAACGCTATCATGATTATCGATTGTTCTTTTATATTTCACTAATTTGTCATTATGATCTGCCAACTGATCAGAATGGTTATTAATCACTCCCTCATGCGTTTTAATTGCGCCTTCATGCGTTTGGATCACTTTTTCATGATCTTGGATCACTTTTTCATGATCTTGGATTACTTTTTCATGAGCTTGGATTACTTTTTCATGTGCACCGATAACCTTTCCATGACGGGTAACGATTTTATCCAAATCATCTACTGTTGCTGCGGTTGCAGTACCAATACCCATCCCTGCTACAAGCAATGCAATTAAACTACTTTTAAATGTTATATTTTTCATGTTTTCCTTTTAATATAATTAATATAATCTATAGGCAATATAAAATTGTCCTTAGCCCGATTGCATTAAACACTCCTTTGCAATCGATTATTATATTAGCACTAGAATATTTTAACTCAAAGTATTTTCTATTTAACACCATGATTTACACAACAATACCAAGAAAATGGCTGCACTTTTGACATTAACCATTACGCACATTTCGAGGATATTATTCGTGATGGGATAAAAATTCATTATTCTTTAGTTTTTCAATAGCGATGATTTCTTTTTTTGTTTCGTCAATTTCCGCCCAAATACTAAACGTTTTCGCCAAATTCTCAGCGGTTAATACGCATTGTGTTTCTCCATAGGCAATCACGTTGCCTTTATTTATTGAGCAAAATCACTTCATCACAAAATTTGTACGCCAAAGAAAGATGATGAATCGCCACCACGCAAGTATGCGTTGGGGTGAGAGATTTGAGCTGTTCCATGATGTCGATTTGGTAGTAAGGATCGAGTGAAGCAATGGGTTCATCGGCAAGCAATAGGGGCGCCTCTTTAATGCAACAACGGGCAAGCTGCACGCGGGCTTTTTCGCCGCCGGAAAGTTGTTGGAAAGGTTTATCTAATAAATGGGTAACAGAAAACGTTTCAGAAATCGACCGCACTTTGTACTTCTGTATTTTAAATTGTAGTCTGTTTAAATATCAAACAGACTACAAATTTCTAATAACTTAACATCAGAAATTAAACACTTTCTATACTAGCTACCTCTGAGTTTTTTAGATATAAGCATTACTAATACTATTAATGGTGACATCCTAGAAAACATATAGAAATTAAAAGATAGTATATCCTTTATCTCAAGAATAGAAATATCACCTAGATTTATGATAAAGGTAAACACGATAAAACATAAAGATATTATTATAAATCCAGATAGAAAAACAACGAGGGAATAAATAAAAAACTGAATAATATTATTAAACACTTATTCACCTCCTAGAATTATAGATTTCATGTTTTTCTCATTATTTTCCAATTTTTTACTTGTAGCTTCACTCGCCATTGAATCGACTACTGCCCCAAATCTAACTGGTAAATATTTATAATCTTCGTATCCCCCACGATGGCGCAAGAGTCCTTGCTTGTGCCTATCAACTAAAAGTGCGGTCACAAAATCCAAAGGATTT
>ERZ773077.1233-NODE-1233-length-17951-cov-28.947363_pt1 | contig 17951 bp, 17 predicted proteins | sample MGYA00580612_ERZ773077 | MGnify/ENA primary metagenome ERZ773077 (study PRJEB29015, sample SAMEA2737971) | human oral metagenome | biome: human oral; feature: human-associated habitat; material: dental | place: China | collected 2021 ...
AAGCACAAGGTATCGAAATCGGTAACTCACTTGTAGAAGAAGACAAATTGGATGTTGCGAAAGCTCTTCTTGAAAAAGCAAACGGCAAATTGATCTTGCCAGTTGACTCTAAAGAAGCAAATGCTTTTGCGGACTATACTGAAGTGAAAGATACTGAAGGTGAAGCAGTGGATCCAGGCTTCCTTGGCCTTGATATCGGTCCTAAATCTATCGCTAGATTTGATGAAGCCTTGACTGGTGCGAAGACTGTTGTTTGGAATGGACCTATGGGTGTATTTGAAAACCCTGACTTCCAAGCTGGTACAATCGGTGTTATGGACGCTATCGTGAAACAACCTGGCGTAAAATCAATCATCGGTGGTGGTGACTCAGCTGCCGCAGCCATCAACCTTGGCCGTGCAGACAAGTTCTCATGGATTTCTACTGGTGGTGGTGCATCAATGGAACTCCTTGAAGGTAAAGTATTGCCAGGACTTGCTGCATTAACAGAGAAATAAGCAGTAAACCTAGAATATTTAATATTCTATAAAACTATAATAAGAGAAGGACTAGTAAAGACTGGTCCTTTCTTTTTTACGTAAAATCTATGGAACAGAGAGGAAAGAGAAAAACAAAAATAGACATTATACAATTAATGTCTAAAAATCAAGAAAGGTAAATAAACTGAGGAAAAAATGCTTGCAAAACGAGGGAAAACTTGATAGGATAAAGGTATGTATTCTGATGCTTACAGAGAGTCAAAATGAGAATGGAGCTTCCAGTAGGAGGTTTCAATTATTTTTTGATTTTCGGAGGGCTTGGGATAACTGCAGACTGTAAAAGTTAGCAGGGGGAGGAGAAAAATGAAGAAAAAAGAAGTTTTTGGTTTTCGGAAAAACAAGGCTGTTAAAACTTTATGCGGTGCTGTTCTAGGTGCGGCTTTTTTAACGTCAACGATGCAAGTAAGAGCAGATGAAGTGGTATCTGATACCAATAGTCCTGTCAATACTGAAATGGTAGGTACTGGAAATGCAGCGACTAATCTGCCTCAAGCTCAAGGGCCAGCCAGTCAGGCATCTCAAGAGAGTCAGGCCCGAGCAGGTCAGGCAGATGGCGGTGTGACAGTGACTGTTCCAACAGCTGGTTTAGATGAAAGCGTCAAAAAGGCTCAAGAAGCTGGGCTGACAGTGGTCAAAGACCCAGCTGTTGACAAAGGAGTAGCCCAGACTGCTCAAGAAACAGCAGACAAAAAAGCGGAGATTGCAGCAGATTATCAAGCGCAGGTAACCGAGATTGATGCCAAGGTCAAGGAGTACAAAGAAAAAGTATCAGCCTACGAGGCGGAAGTAGCTCGGATTACAGCAGAAAACAAAGCGACAGCGGAACAATACGCTAAAGATTTGGCTGCTCATCAAGCAGAAGTAGCTCGGATCACAGCAGAAAATGCTCAGCTGAAAGCAGATTATGAAGCAGCACTGAGCAAGTACAAAACAGATTTAGCAGCGGTTCAAAAGACGAATGCGGATAATGCGGCAGCCTATCAAGCAGCTAAAGCTGCCTATGATGCAGAATTAGCTCGTGTTCAAAAACTGAATGCGGAAAAAAAGGCTAATTATGATACGGCTCTGGCGGCTTATGCTAGTGAGCTGGACCGTGTTCAAAAAGCGAATGCGGAAGCTAAGGCTCGGTATGAAAAAGCTTTGGCTGACAATGAAGCTGCCAATGCTAAGATTGCTGCTGATAATGAAGCTATTAAACAGAGGAATGCGGCTGCAAAAGCGGCCTACGAGGCAGCACTTGCCCAATATCAAACAGATTTAGCTACTGTCCGAAAGACCAATGCTGATAATGAAGCGGCATATCAAGCTGCTCAGGCGAATTATCAGGCAGAATTGGCTCGTATCCAAAAGGAAAATCAAGATAAAAAAGCTCAATATGAAGCAGATTTAGCAGCTTATGAAGCTAAAAAGACTCAAATTGAAGCTGAAAATGCAGCAGCTCAAAAAGAATATGAGCAAAAGCTGGCAGAGAACCAAGCTAAGAATGCCACTATAGCAGCTGAAAATGAAGAAATCAAGAAGCGTAATGCTCAAGCCCAAGCAAATTATCAAGCTCAGTTGGCCCAGTATAATGCTGATTTGGCTGTCTATAATACAAAATTAGCCAAGTATCAGCAAGATAAGGCTAAGTATGATGCCGAACAGGCCAAGATTAAGGCTGGACTGGCTATCGCAGAAGCAAAGAAGACTGAAGACGGGCATCTGAGCCGTCCAATTGCGCAAAGTCTGGTTTTCAAATCAGAACCTAATGCTGATCTGTCACTGACTACAACTGGTGAGTTCGTCAGCTATGCTGGCATGGAAGCCGCTGTGAAGAATACTGCAGAGTTTTCTAAGAAACTCTTCCAGTTGGACAACTTCAAAGTAACAGACATTCAAAATGCCAACTATCAGACCAACCAGCAGGAAAGTTTTGGTACAGTTGGCAAGTATGCAGACTATAGTTCTAACGTAACAAGCGGTAAAGGGCCGACTGAATGGTCTTCTGTTTTGTTGAGTCGCGGTCAGTCTGCAACAGCAACCTATACAAATCTTCAGGGAACTTATTATCGAGGGAAAAAAGTTTCTAAAATCGTTTATACTTATACTCTTGATCCAAGCTCTCAATTCCGCAATGATAAGGCTTGGTTAGGTATTTTTAAAGACCCGACAATGGGAGTTTTTGCTTCCGCTTATACAGGAAATTTTGAAGATGCAACCTCTCTCTTTGTGAAGACGGAATTTGTCTTTTATGATGATAAAGGCCAACCTATTAATTTTGATCAGGCTTTGATGTCCGTGGCTTCCCTCAACCGTGAAGCTAACTCTATCGAAATGGCCAAAGATTATACAGGAACTTTCAACAAGATTTCGGGTTCATCTATTGGTGAAAAGAACGGCCAAATCTATGCGACTGAGTCTGAAAACTTCAAAAAAGGAGTTGGCGGATCTCGCTTTACCATGTATAAGAATGCTCAGCCAGACTCAGGCTGGGACACTACAGATGCTCCTAACTCATGGTATGGGGCAGGAGCGGTGGAAATTTCTGGTACAACCAACAGCATGACGATTGGAACGATTTCCTCTTCTGAAGTGTTAGGCCAGCCAGAAGCTACTGATCCACGTAGGGCTGACAAACTAGCTCCTAAGAAACCAAATATTTGGTTTGCGATTAATGGTGATGTTCGAGCGAATGATCTGCCAATCATCACAGTAGAAGAACCGGAAGCGCCCGTAGCTCCTACAGCTCCTGTAGTGCCAAGCGAAGAAGCGCTTAAGCCTTTGGATCCAGCTCCAACTACACCAACACCGAAGGCTCTTCCAACACCTCCGGCAGCACCGACTTATGAAAAAGATCCGACGCCACCGACGCGTACACCGGATACACCAGAGCCTAGTAAGCCATCTGAGCCAAGCTATGAAGTGGAAAAAACTGTTCGGCCAGCAGTGGTAGAACCGACCTATGAAAAGGAGCCAACACCTCCGGCAGCACCGACTTATGAGAAGGAGCCGGAAGCGCCAACACCTACACCAGATACACCAGAGCCTAATAAGCCGGTAGAACCAACTTATAGCCCACTGCCAACCTTACCAGCAGAGCCTGTTTATCAAAAAGAGCCAGCAGCGCCCGTAGCTCCGACTGTGCATTATCATTATCATCTCTTGCAATCTCAACCGCAGATTAATAAAGAAATTCAAAATGACCAAGGCACCAATATTGATAAGACTCTGGTGGCTAAGCAGTCGGTCGTTCAGTTTGCCTTAAAGACAGAAGCTCTTCCAGCTGGACGCAGCGAGACGACTTCTTTTGTTATTTCTGATCCGTTACCAAGTGGTTATGAAGTTGACTTAGAAGCAACAAAAGCTGCTAGCGCAGGTTTTGACGTCAGCTATGATAAGGCTAGTCACACAGTGACATTTAAAGCAACTGCAGCAACCTTAGCTACTTATAACGCTGATACGACCAAAGAAGTTGCTACGCTCTTTCCAACAGTGGTTGGCCGAGTACTCAATGATGGCGCAACCTATACTAATAATTTCACCCTGACAGTCAATGATGCCTATGGTGTCCGCTCAAATGTCGTACGCGTGACTACGCCAGGCAAGCCAGACGATTCAGACAATCCTAGCAATAATTACATCAAGCCAACCAAGGTCAATAAAAACAAGGCAGGATTGGTGATTGATGGTAAGAAAGTCTTGGCTGGTTCGACCAATTACTACGAGCTGACTTGGGATTTGGATCAGTATAAGGGTGACAAGTCATCTAAGAGCACGATTCAAAAAGGTTTCTACTATGTAGATGACTATCCAGAAGAAGCACTTGAACTTCGTCCGGAATTAGTCAAGCTAGTAGATGCGGATGGCAAGGCTGTGGCAGGTGTGACAGTGACCCACTACGAGAGCCTTGAAAAAGCCCCTGCAGCAGTTCGAGAGCTCCTTCAAAAGGCGAATATCACTGTAAAAGGTTCTTTCCAACTCTTTGCAGCAGATGATGCCCAAGCATTTTATGACCAATATGTCGTAACAGGTAAATCTTTGACCATTACAAGTCCTATGGCGGTCAAAGAAGGAATGGGCCGCACAGGTGGTAAATTCGAGAATCGGGCTTATCAAATTGACTTTGGAAATGGTTATGCGACAGATGTAGTCGTGAACAATGTTCCTAAAATCAGTCCTGAAAAAGATATTACATTGAGTCTTGATCCAACAAGTGCAGAGAACTTGGATGGCAAGGAACTGACTTTGGGACGGCATTTTAACTATCGTCTCATCGGAGGCTTGATCCCTGCTAACCACTCTGAAGGTTTGACAGACTATAGCTTTATGGATGATTATGACCAACGAGGAGATGAGTACACGGGTGCTTACAAAACCTTTGCCAAAGTAGACATCACGCTCAAAGATGGGAAGGTGATAAAGGCTGGTACAGACTTGACTGAGTATACAGCTGCGAATATTGATCTTGAGAAAGGCTTGATTTCTATTCGTTTCAAGGAAGAATTCTTAGAGACTATTTCTCTGGATTCAGCTTTTCAGGCTGAAACTTATCTTCAGATGAAGCGAATTGCTGCAGGTACCTTTGAAAATACCTACATCAATACCGTCAATCGTGTGGTCTATGCTTCAAATACAGTGACAACAGTCACTCCTAAGTCACAGCATCTGATTGTTTCAGATGTAAACGATCTAAGAAGAGCCAATCCAACTCCAGTGGCTAAAAAGATTCCTGTTTCTCTTCTGCCAGAAACGGGAGCCAAAGATGCAGTCTATCTGCCATATCTAGGTTTAGCAGCCATTATTGGTGCTTTAGGTCTAGGAAAATTGAGACGTAAAGAAGACTGATAATAGATGAGGCTAGGGAATCCCTAGCCTTTTTACCTTTAAAAATACTGCTAAATCTTATGTAGCAAAAGTCTAAATCATTTGTAACATGACAAAAACATAATTCTAAAAAAACTGACATGTAAATGAGGTATGATTTTTTTATCATCAAATTATACGGAGAAAAACAGTTATGAAAAAAACATTTGCTAAAGCAACTCTTGGTTTAACTTCCACAGCTTTGTTAGCGACAATCGGCGCTCAAGCTGTCAATGCAGATTCTTACGTTGTCCAGCAAGGGGACTCTTTTTTTGCCATTGCTAGCGCCAATGGGATGAATCCTTACGAACTTGCTGCCAATAATGGAAAATCAATTTTTGATACGATTAACCCAGGAGATGTGTTGCAAGTAAATGGCACTGCTTTGGCTCAGACATACAATCCTTACAGCGCTCCAGCTTATGAAGCGACAAGCGATGCTGCTTTGGTATCTGATACTGAAGATGTTGTCTTAAATACACCAACTGACTATGGCAATTCTTACCCAATCGGCCAATGTACTTGGGGCGTGAAAGAAATGGCTCCTTGGGCAAGCAACTGGTGGGGCAATGCTAATACTTGGGCAATCAATGCTGGTGCTCAGGGTTATGCAACAGGAAATGTCCCAGTAGCAGGCGCTATTGCAGTTTGGGATGGCGGTGAATATGGACATGTTGCTTATGTGACAGATGTGCAAAGCGACAGCTCTATCCAAGTCTTGGAAGCCAACTACAATCGCCAAAAGCAGATTAACAACTATCGTGGCTACTTTAACCCGAATGAATTTATGGGTGGAGTTACCTACATTTATCCAAACTAAAGATAATAAAAACGAGGCTGGGGCTGATAATGTCTCAGTTTTTAAATAGTCGATAGCTCTTGATGCGGTAGCTGATAGGGCTTTTTCTTTGTGCGGGAAAAGTCCTGAGCAGAAAGAGTTTTTTTGAGACGAAATATGTTAAAATGAAGAGAGGGAGGATTTCCTGGAAGGAGACTAATGAGTTATTTCAATAAGTACAAGTTTGATAAATCGAAATTTCGTCTGGGCATGCGTACCTTTAAGACCGGTCTGGCTGTCTTCATCATCCTATTGCTCTTTGGGCTTTTTGGTTGGAAAGGCCTGCAAATCGGTGCTTTGACTGCAGTCTTTAGTCTTCGTGAGGATTTTGATCAGAGTGTCCACTTCGGGACATCGCGAATCTTAGGAAATAGCATCGGTGGTTTTTACGCTCTGCTATTTTTCATTGTCAATAGTGTTTTTAAGGAGCAGTATTGGGTCACCCTCCTTTTGGTGCCGGTCTGTACCATGCTGACAATCATGACCAATGTCGCTATGAACAACAAGGCTGGAGTCATTGGCGGGGTATCTGCCATGCTGATTATTACCCTGTCCATTCGGCCGGAAGATACCATCTTGTATGTCTTTGCCAGAATCTTTGAAACCTTCATGGGAGTCTTTGTTGCGATTCTGGTAAATTCTGATATAGATCGGCTACGGGCCATCTTTGAAAAGAAAAAATAAAATCCGTGTAAGAAAATCTGACATTATTTCTTGACATAAGATTTATTTCGTCCTATAATAGTGCGTAGAGAGGAATTTGAATGAAGGAAAAAGAGTTTCGCCGAAACATGGCAGTCTTTCCCATCGGCAGTGTTATGAAACTGACGGATCTATCTGCCCGTCAGATCCGTTATTATGAAGACCAGAATCTGATTACCCCTGCTCGGAATGAGGGCAATCGTCGGATGTATTCTTTGAATGATATGGACCGCCTTTTAGAAATTAAAGATTATATTTCGGAAGGTTATAATATCGCTGCAATTAAGAGGAAATATGCTGAGCGTGAAGCCAAGTCCCACAAAACCATTAGTGAAAAAGATGTCCGCCGTGCCCTGCATCATGACATCTTGCAACAAGGCCGTTTTGCTTCTTCTCTGCCAACCTTTGGTCAGATGCGTCGACCATAGCTATTTTGTTTGAATTACAAGGAGAAATTTAATGTCTATTACAGCAGCTGATATCCGTCGCGAAGTAAAAGAGAAAAATGTTACCTTTATTCGTCTTATGTTCTCTGATATTTTAGGGACTATGAAGAATGTGGAAATTCCTGCCACGGATGAACAGCTTGACAAGGTCTTATCCAATAAAGCCATGTTTGATGGTTCTTCCATTGAAGGTTTTGTCCGTATCAATGAATCAGATATGTATCTTTATCCTGATCTAGATACTTGGACAGTATTTCCCTGGGGAGATGAAAACGGCAGTGTAGCGGGTCTGATTTGTGATGTTTACACGACGGATCATGTACCGTTTCTAGGGGATCCTCGCAGCAACCTCAAGCGTGCCCTCAAGCATATGGAAGAACTGGGATTCAAGTCCTTTAACCTCGGACCAGAGCCAGAATTTTTCCTCTTTAAGCTGGATGAAAATGGCGATCCAACGCTGGAAGTAAATGATAAGGGTGGCTATTTTGACTTGGCGCCGACAGATTTGGCAGACAATACTCGCCGGGAAATCGTCAATGTCCTGACCAAGATGGGCTTTGAAGTAGAAGCTAGCCACCATGAGGTAGCAGTCGGCCAGCACGAGATTGACTTTAAGTATGACGAAGTGCTTCGGGCTTGTGACAAGATTCAGATTTTCAAGCTGGTTGTGAAAACTATTGCTCGTAAGCACGGTTTGTATGCAACCTTTATGGCTAAGCCTAAGTTTGGCATTGCAGGATCTGGTATGCACTGTAATATGTCTCTCTTTGATCAAGACGGCAATAATGCCTTCTTCGATCCAGAAGATCCAAAAGGTATGCAGTTGTCAGAAACAGCCTACCATTTCTTGGGTGGTCTGATTAACCATGCTTATAACTACACAGCTATCATGAATCCAACGGTCAACTCATACAAACGTTTGGTTCCTGGCTATGAAGCGCCAGTTTATATTGCTTGGGCAGGACGTAATCGTTCACCATTGGTGCGCGTGCCAGCCTCTCGTGGTATGGGGACTCGCTTGGAGCTGCGTTCGGTTGATCCGATGGCCAATCCATATATTGCTATGGCAGTTCTCTTGGAAGTGGGCCTGCATGGTGTTGAGAATAAAATCGAAGCTCCAGCCCCAATCGAAGAAAACATCTATATCATGACTCCAGAGGAGCGTAAGGAAGCTGGAATTACAGACCTGCCATCAACTCTTCACAATGCATTGAAGGCCTTGACAGAAGACGAAGTCGTTAAAGCGGCTCTTGGCGAGCATATCTATACGAGCTTCTTAGAAGCTAAGCGTATCGAGTGGGCTAGCTATGCAACCTTTGTCTCCCAATGGGAAGTGGATAATTATTTAGATTTATACTAAACTTAGAGCAGGAGGATTGGCATATCCCCTGCTTTTTCGTGGAGGAGGAAAAAGATGGAAAAATTTCATGATTTTATCAAGCGGGTTTTTGATGAGCAATATGAGGCTTGTTTTGGTTCAGGTATGCTTGAAAAACTTGAACCTCAAGATTATTATCTAAGGCGGGAGGAAGATGGCCAGTTAATTGCCTTGCTCCATGCCCAACAGGTGCTGGAAAACATTCATATCAAGGCTTTGGTGGTGGATAAAGAACATCAGAAAAAAGGTTTGGGAGCCAGTCTGCTGGCAGAATTAGAAGAAAAGGCTGCAGAAGTTGGAGCGACTAGCATTACTTTGTCCACTAAATCTTATCAAGCCAAGGATTTTTACATCAAGCAAGGCTATGAAATCTACGCCAGTCTAACAGATGTCCCACAAAAGGGCATTACCAAATATCATTTTATCAAGCGATTGAGCTGAGCTAGTCTCAATAGACGGAAGCCAATTTGGCTTCTGTTTTTGTGCTATAATAATGGTAATGACTGTTAAAAGGAATAAGAAATGAAAAGGCAGAAAACAATAGCCATAGCTTTAGTAAGTCTAGAAATTATCGGTGGAGCTTTTTTTCTTGGAAATCAGGAGAGCTTAAATAAAATTATAACCAAAAAGCCAGATTTGCAAAAGATAAAGGAAAAGCAGTTGGATGAATTGAAAAAGCATGAGGAAGAAATTAAAGATTTTATCAAGTCACAAAATCCTAAGATTGAATCTGTTCAGGTGGATTGGAACCAGACAAACTGGGAAGAAGTAGGCAATGGTACTCCATGGGGAGGAGGAGAAGTGATGAGAATTTTTGGAGGATTTAACCATATCGAAGACTCGATTTGGAGTGTTTTAGTTGATGTAGAAAATGGGAAAGCGGATATCGATTCTATCATGCAAGGTAGTCCGCTACGAGCAGGAGGAGATATTTTTGAGTGATAGCAGTTCAAATCCTTTGATAATTTCTATACAGATCTAACGCGCCTTTTCATGTAATTCTGTGTTATAATATATGTAACTTCTACTGTCTAGGAGGAAGAAAATGAAGAAGCATAAAATGATTTGGTTGGTATTAATCGTTCTTGTTATTGGAGGAGGCAGTCTATATATGTTAGATCAGGGTAATTTGTTTTCAGATGGCAAAGCTAATTTGCGAACTTCAAAAGATAAACAGCTAGATTATTTGAAGAAGCACCAAGATGAAATAAAAAATTTTGTGAAGTCGCAAAATCCGAAAATTGAATCAGTGCAAATTGATTGGGCAGAAACACAATGGAATCAAGTCGGAAATGGTACTCCCCAAGGCGCGGGAGATATTATTGATGTTTATGGAACGTTTAATAATATTGAAAATTCTGGTTGGCATGTCATGATAGATGTACCTGAGGGAGAATTCAATATACGTGCCATGACATTGGTAAATTATTTAAGTGTTGGAGGCGAAGAATTTGAGTAATAGTAATTTAAAGTCTTTTGATAATTTTTATGCTGATTTAGCGCAATCATCTTACCATGGTAGACCAGTTGTATTTCCTTATGAAAGTTTAACAAAAGACCAAAGAAAAAAGCTAGATTCTGGTGACTCTATTCTGTTTGATTTTTCTAAAAATAAAAAATATAAACAAACAGAAAAAGATCCAGTAACCGGCGCTGAAGTTGAAGTTGAAAGGGAAGTTATTGGCGGTGGGAAAGATTTGGATCATGAGGGCAGGGTTTATCTGCATCCTGATCCAGATTTGCATACAGTAGAAGAAACAACAACTTTAAAACTTCCTAATCTTAATGGGGGTTATCATGAAGAAACATATATTACTAATAGCTATCAAAAAGGCTTGATGACAGACGAAAAGGCTGGTTTTAACTCGTATTTTCTGACGGATTCAGAAGAGTTGGGTTCTAAGACAACCAAAGCATATATGGCTATTCGAGGCAGTGATGGTATGCGGCTAGAGACTTGGAATGACTGGGTTGATAATGACGCTAACTTTGCCTTCAACCACTCTCGTATACCTCAAGCCAAGTTAGCAACGGTCGCTATGAGGGAACGGATTAAGGAGATAAAGGAAAAGGCACCTGATAATGTAAAAATGGATGTTGCAGCTCATTCCTTAGGTACTATGGTTTCTGTCCAAGGTTTGGCAGGTTTAAGTGTGGAAGAGTTGAAAACCATTGGTCAAGTTGTTCTTCTTGATGGACCGGATACAAGAAAAAGTTTAAAAAACATGAATGTATCTAAGGAGGTTTACGACGAGTTAAATGCGCGTATCACCTATTATCTTAATCCTTTTGACATCGTGAGTATGCTCAATCGTGAAAATACAATTTATAATCTGGAGAACCCAAATCAAGAACCACTCGAAAAGCCACTTGGAACTGCCCACGTTGTTGTTCCTTTGCATTATACTGCTTTTTTTAAGATGGATGAAAGCTCTCATGATTTTGGCGTGATGCAGATGGATACCTCTGGGAATTATCTGGTTGCCTCAAAAGATTTTCATCCTGAGCTACTAAAAGCGGGGGAAAAGCTAGCGCGGTTAGAACAAAAATTTCTGAATTCTCTGCGTTCAAAAGGATATTCTGACAATGTTGCTCTAACTGTGATGACGAAGTTGACTCAGATGATAGTGTCACCCACCATGACTGCTTTGGAAAGTTCCGAATTGGCAATGGAAAGTCGTCAGTTCGTAGAAGAGTATGGAAGGATTATTAGTGAGGCACGTAAGGAATCCATAGAGTGGGATAAAAAGGCCATCGCTGATTACAAAAATCAGCTTTCAAATAGTAAACTTACTGGTGAAAAAAGAATTGAGCTACAAACTAAATTATTACAAACAGCTGCTCAGCTAGCCTCCTTTGGGGTTGAGGATTGCGATATGCGGGTAGGAAAACTTTTAGATGATACCAAAGAAAAACTGCAGACTACAGTTAGTCAAGCTACTGAAACAGCTTATAGTATGGCGACTCACCTCAGCCACTCAGAAGTAGATCAGATGCTGTCAGACTTTACAATTGATAATTTTTGGGATGAGGCTGTTTATACAGATACAAAAGCTGAATCAACAAATTTTAGAAATAGTATTGATCAGTTATCTGTGACGCTGGTTAGAGGAGCTTCTTTACTTAATAAAGTGGATAGTCAGAGTGCAGAGAGTTTCAATGCACTGCTAGAAGAAACAAAGAATGTATGGAGGACGCCATGGTAATGATAGTGCTCAATGAGAGTTTTGAGCGACGCTTGAATGAAGCTCACATAGAAAAAATGAAAAGCCAAGAACGAGAAGCTATACGAGCGTTTTTATTGGCAAAAAGGATGGAAATTCATGCGATGGGAGCTATGTTGAATATAAGTTTAAAGCTTCAGGCAACTTTGATGAAAGAGCATGCCACTACTTATTCAACTAATATTGAGGGGGGATTTTCTGGTACGGCAGGCGATGCTGCTAAAGATTATCTTGCATCTTTAAAGACCCCAAATCTGCAGAGTCCAATCAAGTGATAGGAGTGTTTTATGTTGGATAGGAAGGAACGTCAAAAGTTAGACGATGCACATGATTTACGATTAAAGCAATTTTTTCGGGCTGAGGTGATTCTAGATAGTCAGATGGAGGAGTTTGAGCAACATTCACATGGATTAATGGAAAAGGTGATGGAAGCTTTTCGAGCAGTTCCAGATGCATCAGTTAGCCCCTATCTTTACAAATTAGAAGAAAATTTACATGATTATAGAAAAGAGTACAATGGAATGATGGATGATATACTTGAACAACGCTATCATGAAAATCGGAGTTATTATCAGAAGCTGGATGAGAAATAATAAGTTTGGTTCTAAATAACAAAACAAGCTTTGCTAGACTAGCAAAGCTTATTTTTTTAGTTGTCTTCGTCTGGTGTAAGCACCATCGGAATAATAATAGGTTCGCGCTCGGTACTTTCGTAGAGGAAAGGACGCAAGGCGTTGACGATAGCGCCGCTGACAGATTGGACGCTGGCATCTTTATTCTTGAGTGCAATGCGAATGGCATTGAAGAGGATGCGCTGGCTTTGGCGAATGAGGTCACCTGATTCGCGCATGTAGATAAAGCCACGGCTGAGAATATCTGGACCGGCTAAAATCATCTTGGACTCAAAGTCAACCGTCGCAACAGCCAGGACAACACCATCCTCTGATAGGTCTTTACGGTCGCGCAGGACTGCAGCTCCGATTTCACCAATGCGGTTCCCATCAACATAGATATCCTGAGCGTTGAAACTACCAGCAATACGAGCTGAGTCAGCTGTCAGAGCCAGCACATCACCATTGCTCATGATGAAGATATTGTCTTTTGGTACTCCAGTATCAACGGCTAGACCTGCATGGACTTTCTGCATGCGGTATTCACCATGGACTGGCATGAAATATTTTGGTTTAATCAAGCGGAGCATAAGTTTTTGCTCTTGCTGACCACCGTGTCCGGAGGTGTGTATGTTGTTAATCTTACCGTGGATAACATCTACACCAGCCTCAGAGATAATATTGATTAATTTATTTACACTAGTAGTGTTACCAGGAATTGGGCTAGAGGAGAAGATGACAGTATCTCCAGGCTGTAGCTGAACCTGACGGTGGGTTCCATTAGCAATGCGAGACAAGGCTGCCATAGGTTCCCCTTGGCTTCCTGTACACATGATTAAAACTTCACTGGCAGGATAGTCCTTAATCTCATTGGGTTCGATAAAAGTATCTTTTGGCACTTTTATGTATCCAAGTTCAATCCCGTTGATAATGGCTTTCTCCATGGAGCGACCAAAAACAGCGATTTTACGTCCAGCTTTGACCGCGGCTTCTGCAGCTTGTTGGAGACGGAAGATATTAGAGGCGAAGGATGCAAAGATAATACGCCCGTGGATGCCTTCGATAATCTTCATGATGGATTGACCGACAACTTTTTCAGAATTTGTAAAGGTGGGAACTTCTGCATTGGTAGAGTCGGATAGGAGGCAGAGTACGCCTTCTTCTCCCAGAGCTGCCATGCGGTGCAGGTCAGCAGGCTCACCAACAGGTGTAAAGTCAAACTTGAAGTCACCGGTACAGACAATCTTTCCTTGAGGTGTATGGATGACAATCCCCAAGGGCTCCGGAATAGAGTGAGTCGTCCTGAAGAAAGTCGCTTTTAAGTTTTTAAATGTTAACTCAGTATTCTGATTGATTTCATAGAGTTTAGCATCACGTAGGAGGCCATGTTCTTCTAACTTGCCACGGATAAGCGCCAGTGCTAAAGGGCCGGCATAGATAGGGACATTAGCTTGTTTTAGTAAGAAGGGAATGCCGCCGATATGGTCTTCGTGGCCGTGAGTAATCAACACACCTTTGACACGGTCAATATTTTCTACAATGTAGGAATAGTCAGGGATAACGTAGTCGATTCCAAGTAGATCATCTTCTGGGAACTTAATACCAGCATCAACAATGATAATCTCATCTTGATACTCAATTCCGTAGGTATTTTTACCGATTTCGCCCAGACCGCCAATGGCGAAAACACCAACTTCTTCTTTCTTTAAGTTATATGCCATAGTTATAACTCCGTCAATTCGAAGGCGCCTGACTCTTTTTCGTATTCAAGGTGTTTGTCAGACAAGAGTTCGATAAATTCGATATTGTATGGAGTCTTTTCTTCGACCAATTTGCGGGCTTTGATGCGGCCTTCTAATTCATTGGCAGCTTCTACTTCTAAGTAAAGGGCACGTGTTTTTTCACGGCGTGGGCTGCGTTCTTTTGTTTCTTGATAAAAAACTTTGTAAATCATTTTGTTTCCTTCCATTTTTCATGATCAAGCTACAGAAAACGACAGCTAATCAGCTGTTTTCTTTTATTCAGTTTTATGAGTAGTAGATTGACCTTGATTCGATATAATTCTAACCAATTATATCATAAAACCAGCTTTTAGTAAAAGACATAGCCGAGAAAATATTGTGGAGATTTTCAGAAAAGCTTTTAAGAGGTAATCTGGATAATCAAATGACTGCTTCTCTACCCTTGTGGTCACTTTTATAGTATAATAAGAAGCAAACACTCGAGTAAGGAAGAAAATGATGAAAATTTTAGCGATGGATACGTCAAATAAGGCTCTGTCTCTAGCGATTTTGGAGAATAAGGAGCTCTTGGGGCAGGTGACGCTCAATATCAAGAAAAATCATAGTATTACCCTTATGCCGGCTATCGATTTTCTGATGAATAGTCTAGATATGAAACCGGCCGATTTGGATCGGATCGCAGTGGCGCAGGGGCCGGGCAGCTACACAGGCCTGAGAATTGCGGTGGCGACAGCCAAGACTTTGGCTCATACCCTCAAGATTGAGCTGGTTGGTGTCTCTAGTCTGCTGGCTCTGATTCCAGAGCAGGTAGAAGGCTTGGTCATTCCCATCGTGGATGCCCGCCGCAATAATGTCTATGCTGGCTTTTACCAGTCTGGTCAGGCTGTACGACCGGAAGCTCATCTGCCTTTGGTAGAGGTTTTAGAAATAGCTGGCGCTGCTAACCAACCAGTCACCCTTGTCGGAGAGACAGCAACTTTTGCGGAGCAGATTAAAGCTGCTATTCCTCAGGCTGCCATTCAGCCGACCTTGCCAGATGCAGCAGCTGTTGGTCGTCTCGGTTTAGACCTGCCAGCCCAGTCTATTCATGACTTTGTTCCTAACTATCTCAAGCGGGTAGAAGCCGAGGAAAATTGGCTCAAGACCCATCAGGAATCCAGTGATTCTTACATTCAGCGCCTATGATTAAGTTGAGAAAATGGAGCGACAGCTCGGATGTGGACGCGGCAGTTCTGGCAGAAGAGCTGGAACAGCTCTTACTTGCAGTCTATGAAGTCAGCCCTTGGACAGCGAGCCAAGTGAAAGAAGTTCTGCGCTCGGATGTGAACAGTTGTGCACTAGCAGAAGATGGGAGTCAGCTTGTCGCCTTTTTAGTCTGGCAGGAGACCGACTTTGAAGCAGAAGTCCTGCAGATTGCTGTATTGCCTAGCTATCAGGGGCAGAAAATCGCGACAGCCTTGTTTGACTTTTTGCCAGCAGATAAAGAAATTTTCCTCGAAGTGAGGGAGTCGAACAAGCCAGCTCTGCTATTTTACAAAAAAGAAAAATTTGAAGAAATCGCGCGGCGGAAGGCCTACTACCATGCACCAGTGGAAGACGCGATTGTTATGAAAAGAGAGATCCATGAAAGATAGATATATTTTAGCTTTTGAGACGTCTTGTGACGAGACCAGTGTGGCGGTTCTGAAGAATGAGACGGAGCTTTTGAGCAATGTCATTGCTAGCCAGATTGAGAGCCACAAACGCTTTGGCGGAGTGGTACCGGAAGTGGCCAGCCGTCATCATGTAGAGGTCATTACGGTTTGCATTGAGGAGGCCTTGGCAGAAGCAGGGATTACTGAGGAGCAAGTCTCAGCGGTGGCCGTCACCTACGGTCCTGGTCTAGTTGGGGCGCTTTTAGTCGGTCTGGCAGCGGCCAAGTCTTTTGCCTGGGCTCATGATATTCCCTTGATTCCAGTCAATCACATGGCTGGACACCTGATGGCAGCCCAGAGCGTGGAGCCCTTGGAATTTCCCTTGCTGGCTCTCTTGGTCAGTGGCGGCCACACTGAGCTGGTCTATGTCAGTCAGGCTGGCGATTATAAAATTGTGGGGGAGACCCGCGATGATGCAGTCGGTGAAGCCTATGACAAGGTCGGTCGCGTTATGGGCCTAACCTATCCAGCAGGTCGAGAGATTGATCAGTTAGCTCATGAGGGACAGGATATTTATGATTTTCCGCGGGCCATGATCAAGGAGGACAACTTGGAATTTTCATTTTCCGGTCTCAAGTCAGCCTTTATCAACCTGCACCACAATGCCCAGCAAAAAGGAGAAGTCTTGTCTAATCAAGACTTGTCGGCTAGCTTTCAGGCAGCGGTCATGGATATTCTCATGGCCAAGACTAAGAAAGCTCTGGAAAAATATCCAGTTAAGACTCTGGTCGTGGCGGGCGGTGTTGCGGCCAATCAAGGTCTGAGAGAACGCTTGGCTGCTGAGATTCAGGATGTTAAGGTGATCATTCCGCCTCTTCGCCTTTGCGGTGACAATGCAGGTATGATTGCCTATGCCAGTATCAGTGAGTGGAATAGGAGTAATTTTGCTAGTCTGGATTTGAATGCGAAGCCAAGTCTAGCTTTTGAAACCATGGAGTAAAGGAGAAGAATGCGCGGACAGACATTTAAACAGGGGGCACAAGCAGCAGTGCCAACGGCTCTAGGCTATGTCGGAATCGGTCTAGCCTGTGGCATTATGGCGGCGCCCTATATGAATCCTCTGGAAATGGGCCTGATGAGCCTCTTGGTTTATGCAGGCAGTGCCCAGTTTGCTATGATAGGTTTGATTGCGCAAGGTGCTCCAATTTTGGCCATTGCCTTGACTGTCTTTTTGATCAATCTGCGTTTTTTCTTGCTAGGGTTGCATGCCTCTAGCATTTTTAGAGACTTCAGCCTGTGGCAAAATATTGCGATGGGGAGTCTCCTTACCGATGAGTCCTACGGTGTTTTGATGGGAGAGCAGATTCACTCGAAGGTGATTTTGCCACAGTGGATGCATGGAAATAATCTGCTGAGCCATGGTGCTTGGTTCCTTGGAACGGTGCTGGGAACGATTTTAGGTGGCCTCTTGCCCAATCCTGAAAGCTTTGGCCTGGACTTTGCCCTAGTTGCTATGTTTATTGGAATTTTTTCTTCTCAGTTTCTGATTATGCTCCGGCGGATTGACATGAAGAAGCTGCTGTCTGTTTTGCTGGTCGTTGGGATTTCCTATTTGGCCTTGACAATCTTGATTCAAAACTCGCTGGCGGTACTCTTTGCAACCCTGCTAGGCTGTACGGTGGGGGTGTTCTTAGATGATAAGTAAGTATATTTTGCTGGCTATCCTTTGCTCAGCCCTAGTCACATGGCTTCCACGGGTCCTACCTTTTATCTTGGTAAAATATAAAGGACTTCCGCCTATTGTTGAGCGCTTTCTGAAATTTTTGCCAGTGTCTATTATCTTTGCCCTGATTTTGTCCAGCGTCACCACTGCCCAGTCTGGGAATCTCCCTAGCTTCAAATGGCTGGATTTGCTGTCTGTTTTTCCGACGACCTATGTGGCATTTAAGTATAAAAACTTAATTGCAACTGTTGTATTTGGTGTAGTCTTGGTGG
>ERZ773077.1234-NODE-1234-length-17948-cov-5.472252_pt1 | contig 17948 bp, 28 predicted proteins | sample MGYA00580612_ERZ773077 | MGnify/ENA primary metagenome ERZ773077 (study PRJEB29015, sample SAMEA2737971) | human oral metagenome | biome: human oral; feature: human-associated habitat; material: dental | place: China | collected 2021 ...
AAGCGTGTATACGTGAATAGCGTATCGAGGGTTCGAATCCCTTCCTCTCTGCCAAATACCAAAGACACCGTATATTACGGTGTCTTTTTTTCATGCTTTTTCCCTTTTAAATCATCTTTCTTTTGTATATTTTTATATGTTCGTGTATCACTCCGTATATTCCTGTCTTATTTTTTTTATGGTAACGTGTATGGTAACTCTCAAACAATCGGAGAATTACCATAATGGCAAAAATCATCACGCCGTTAACGGCAAATCAGATCAAGAATGCCAAGCCCAAAGATAAGTTATACAAACTATCAGACGGCGGAGGTCTTGCCCTTTGGGTTTATCCCACAGGTGGCCGAAGCTGGAAATTGTCATTCATACAAGACGGTAAGCAACAAACAATCGCATTGGGGCGGTATCCTGAATTTTCTCTTGCTGAGGCGAGGGAATGGCGGGAAGAGATACGCCGGCGGCGTGCACACGGGGAAAACGTCATCAATCAAAAGACGCGCACGGATTTCTTATTTAAATCTGTGGCGCAGGATTGGTTTGCGCGCTGGTCGAAAGGCAGAGCGAATAAATACGCAGAACAGGTTATACGGAACTTTGAAAGATGGGTTTTTCCGAAGTTAGGCGGCATGGATATTCGGCAAATTAAAACAGCCGACATAGTCGGCTGTCTGCGCCTAATGGAGGCTCACGGCATTGCCGACACACTGCGGAAAACAAAAAACAGCATGAATATGGTATTCGCCTTCGCAACCGGATCGGGAATTATAGAAATAAACCCTGTTGCTCAAATTGGTGCAGGAATTTTCGAGCGAACCCAAACAAAAAACATGGCCGCACTATCTCCGACAGAACTGCCGCGCCTGATAGACTTTCTCGAACAGCGCGGCGAATTTGCAAATTTTTCAGGCCGTCTGAAAATCCATCCTGTAACACGATTGTCTATTTACTGGCTGCTGCTGACAATGACGCGAATTCAGGAAACCGCTTTAATGGAATGGTCGGAGTTGGATTCTGACGTATGGCATATCCCCGCCGAACGAAAAAAAGAACGGCGGCCCCATGACGTGCCTTTGTCGTCTGCTATGCGCTGGGTATTGGAACAGGCCCGGGAACTGAATATTAACGGACGGTATGTATTTGAAAGCGCAAATTTCCAAAGCCATATCAACAAAGAAAGCCCACGCATGGCTATGCAGCGAGCAGGATTAAAAACGACGGCGCACGGCCTGCGCTCACTCGCCAGAACTTACTTGCGGGAAGTCTTGAAAGTGGATAACGACGTAGCGGAAAAGCTGCTGGCGCACTCGCTAGGAACTAAGACTCAGACGGCCTACAACCGCGCCGAGCTTTGGGCTGAACGGAAAGACGCACTAGAACGATGGGGCGACGATATTTTAAAACTTGTCCACAAAACGAACTGATACACACAACAAAACCGCCCTCATCGGGCGGTTTCTTTTTTTCAGACGGCCTATTTCAGCCCCAATTTTTCCAAACATTCCGCAGTATCCCATACCGCGGCCGGCAGCGGTGATTTGATACGGGTCGGAAATCGGCCGTCTTTCTCCATTCGATACACCGTACATCTTGCTACTGGCTTGCTTCTTCCTGCCGAATAAGCGATAAGTTGGCGGGCAGTATTAATGTCAATGCGCTGCCCCAGTTCTGCTATGTTCATGATTTTACCTTTCTAATTTTACTCCGGCGATACTTCCGCCGCTTGTCTGATTGATGGTTATTTAGTCGCCGGCGCATTGCTCGCCCCTCGTTTTATGTACTTAGCAAGTTCAGGTTTAAAGTAGTCTTTGCCTTTTGCGATTTTGCCGTTTTCATCAAATATAGGCTCGCCGTCTTCAAATTTGCTCCAGTTTGACGCATTTACCTCTATTAGTGCGGCAGCTATATCAAAGCCCATCATGTAGCCCACACCAACCGCCGTTACGATTTGATCACAAAGAGAATCTAGTAGGTCAATTTGCCAACTTTCAGGAAAAACTACAACACTACCATCAATATCTTTATTAATGGCGTCTGATGCATAAAATTCTTGTGAAATTTGATGCACTTGCACTGGGTTGCAAGACAACGACTCCATCATTTCTGAAACTTCTTCAAAGTGCGCCCCAATTTGGGTTGCCTTATCTTTTTCTGTTGGATTTGGTTTTGCTGCTTTGAACCATTTTTCAATATGTTTCAATATATCCATTTCGTCTTCACCCATTCCAACAAACGATTAAACCAAGAAGCCCGACACAACACAGGCAACCTTGCCACAATTTCACCCTCATAAACCGCGGATGCCTGCGCCCGAATCTTCCGCTTCGCCTCTTCAACGCTGTCAGCAAATACAGATGTTTCCCAGTATTTGCCACCAAACTTATATTTAAATGTAAACTCTCTCTGCTTCGAACTTTTACTCATTTTCTTTCTTTCCTTTAAAAACAACTACCGCGCTTGGAAATGGCGCCGAATTTTCGCAGCCGCCAAATTTCAGACGGCCTTTAACAAATCTGATTTCGCCTTTCATTGCGAAGTCATGAAACCACCTCGTATCAGTCCTGGATGGCACTAAGCAAACAACAGTAGCGCCGCGCAGACTGCTTTCGTATGCCTTTTTCATCCACTTCGAAATTTCTCTTCCATATGGCGGATTCATCCAGCATATCCCGCCCCACTCTTGGGACAGTCCGTCTTGCGCTGGCGTGAAATACTTTTTGCATTTTGCGTTTTCAGGCAATGCGCAAACATCTGTTTCAAAATGAAACTCCTTGTCCAACTCATCAAAAAAGACCTGCGGTGTCGCCCACAAATCCGTCTTACTTGAGAAATGCACGTTCATTTCGTTTTCCTTTTAAATCCAATCTTCATAAAATTCATCGACTTCCCCCTCTAAATCCGCCATCCATTCGGCCGCGGCCGCTCGTACCGCAGCGATGCGCTCCATTACTTTTTCCGGTGTGTCGTAAGATGCCGGCGGCACGGCGCGAGACGGCCTGATGCTCTGCTTGCCCGGCAATTCCGATTGCTGCGCCACGCCAATGGCGGCAATTCCCGCATTTTTCCGCGCTGTCAGTCGGCGAAGGCCGTCTGAGTGCTCGCGGTAAGCCCACAACCTTTCAGTCTGTACGCGGCCGTCTTCGGCCGCCTTGCGCGCTGCGGTCTCTTTCTCTGCCAGCGCTGCCTTATCGATGGACTCAATAAACGCCCTTTCGCGCGCTAGCATGTCCTGATACTCTCGGCGGTATTGCGCCAACTGCTCGCCGGTCAACAGATCCAAATCGCGCGGGATTGTCTTGTCTCCGCAAAAACGGCGGTCTGCCAGCCAGTCAAGAATACTGACTTTCTCGGACGCCTTTGTGTCAATTCCTGAAATCCTGCCCGAACCCTCGCCATCAAAGGCTTTCGGCTCTGAAAATTTCGATTCCGTACAGTTATTGACACAAGTCCAAGCTGCGGCTGCGCCGCCTTTTTTAACCCCCGTCCACTCGTGGACCCGCCCTATTTTGAAAAAACCCGTTTCCTTTTCAATCACACCGCGGATCACCGGTGCCATCGGCTCGCCGTATTTATTCAGCGTGCCGAAATCCTCCTTGTATGTCTCCAGCGGCATTTTCTGGCGGCGGCAGACGGCCCCGCCCATGATTGACACAAATTTAGCCCAGTCGCCCATATCCGCAGCCACTGCCGCCCGCATCAGATCGCTGCCGTCCTCGTCGAGCGCGCCGACATCCAGCCGGCGCAGTTCTCGCCACACGGTAACCGGCGGCCCGCCGATTTGCTGAAACTGCCGAATGCCCCACAGCGCCGCCCATGCGTCTACACGCTCCGCCGTCTCGGCCACGCTGCGGCCGTCCATTGCCTCCAAGTCCACGCCCACGCTGTTACCGTAGGCGTCGCGGCCGTCGATATTCTTTGCAATATACTTTGCGATATAACCGGCCGCGCTGCCGCGCTTCCAGTTGATATGCGTAAACTCAACTCGCGGCGACGCTTTTCTGACGCGCCAGAAATCGGCGTTGTCCCAAAATTCCGCCTCGGTCTCGCCGGTGGCGCTCTGCCTTATCTCATGCTCGATTTCCGCTATCGTCCGCGCCTTCGCGCCGCCGCGGGCGGCATATCTTTTTTGCCGTGCCTGAATCTCCTTTGCCCGCTCGCGTATCGCCGCGTTCGACGGAAAATACCTGAGGCCGAGTTCTTCCGGGTCTTGCCGGCATCCGTGCATCGCAACAATCTGCCGGAATCGGCGCACGTGGCGCTTTTCTAAAAAAAAAAAGCCCGTGCCAGTGCGGTGTGGCGTCGTGGTGCGGTTCGGCAACGCGAAACCCGTATATCTTTATTTCTTCCTTATCCAGCGCCCCGCGAATCCTCGCCCAGACGCGGTTAAGATATGCGGCCGCATCGCGCGGCGTGCTGCCGTTGAACTTCTCGTTACGTTTGCCGGATTTGTAATGCCGTGCGTGATAAGCGCTCGGACATGTCAACGTAATAAATTCGCCCACATGGCCGACATCTTTTGCAATCGCTTCAAAACCGGCGATGCGCACCATCAGTTCGGCGCGGCGGATTGCCGGATTGGCGTTCGACTTTTCAAACAATTCGCTAAGCTGAAATTCCTGCCCCAGCTCGTTCATCAGATAGACGGCCTGCATCAGCGCCGCATTGCGCGCCCGCTGGCCGCGGCGGCTGTTCAGCGCATCATCGGAAACATACAATCCCTTATGCGCCCCCACTTCGCCCATATCGTTCCGCAGCACGCTTTCGCGCATCCGTGCAAATGCCTTGCGCAACCGGCGGCGGCAAAACAATTCGTCAAACAGCCGCTCCAGCAGCCCCGCGCGGGTAATACCCTTGCCCTTAAAATACTTTTCCAGCAAGTCGGAAGCGTCCACACCGCGCGCCGCGCAGTCGATAACAAGCTGTTGCAGCTTCTCGGTGCGCGCGCCTTCGGCATAAATCAGCCAGTCTTCGGGGTCGCCGCCCAGTTGGATTTGCTTTATCCAGCGGGTTTGCAGCAAATCACTTTCCGCCGTGTTCCACCATTCGCGCGCATATTGCGCCACATTCCGCGCCGCTTCACATATGTCCTCGTCGCCGGCCGCGCTGTCTATCGGCAATTTCCATTTTTTCGACAATACCGACGCCAGCCCCAATACATAGCCGTTCGCATCATCCGCCCTATGGTTGTATATGCCGTGGAATACCGGATGCGGCTGGTTTGCAATTTTCAGCCACTTTGCACGCACCTTTCGCGCCAGCGTCGGCGGAAACGCCTGCAACGCCTGCCGCGCCAGCGCGCCCGGTTCCGTAAACTTCACCGCCTGCTTTCCAGACAACACAATCATTCCTTTTTTTAATTCGCTTATACAGATAGCGGCTCGCAAACCGCCATTTGTATAAGGCCGCCGTTTCAGACGGCCTAGTCGGTATCAATAATCCAAATACGCCCGCGGGAAACCGCGCACCTGCCGCACATTGTTCAGTGCGGCGGCCATGCCGCAAAATTCCTCATGCTCCGCATCGCCTTCTAACACCACTGTCGCGCGGCCGCTCTGAATCACCATCCTGCCGATTTGCACATCCTCGCCGTCCGGCTCGTGATTCATGATTTTTCGCACAATCCTTTTCATTTCCCGTCCTCGCCGTCCACCGGCTCGTACACCACGCCGTGCATAAAATCAAAATCTTCCTGTTCGTAAGCCTTCAGTTTTTCGAGACGCTCCGCCTCCGCTTCCGCCTGCTTCTCCGCCATCAGCATCACCGCTTCGCCTCTGCCCATTTGCGGCCGTACCGTTGCCGCCGCTGCCGCTTCGGCCAGCCTCATTCCCGCCCAGCACATCACCAGCGTCGCAACCACGGCAACCACTGCCCAAACCGCCATATACGAATACTCTTGTTTTTCAGACCTTAACCACATAACAAACCCTCCTTATTCTTCATAAACCCGCACGCGCGCAAAAAAAACCGACTTGCCGTCTTTGAGCATATTCACCGTAGCTTCGCGCACAGCCGCCGCACGGCTAAAACCGCTATCCGCGCAAAATTCATCCAGCGCGCGCCACGCTGCCGCTTCCTGCTCGTCGCCGACCGCCACCAAATCTACTGCCGGCGGCGCGTATGGCAGCATTGCCGCGCACACCACCGAATCGATATGCGGCAGTGCGATGTCAGTCAGTGTTTGAATATACGACGCGGCCGCCAGCCATTCACTGAAAGCCTCATCCAAATTGGCTAATGTCCGTTTATAGTTTTCCGCAATATTGATTCTGACGTTCATGCTGTTTTCCTTTCCTTAATTCCATTACTAGCGCCGACCAGCGCCCTTAATTTGTTTAACTCTTTCGTTTTGCGCAGCCTGTCCATTTCAACCACGCCGCCCAGTTTTGCCGCCGCGATAGACGCCTCCGACGCCATCCTGTACAGCCTTGACGTGTACAAACTGCCCTCGACCAGATTCAGCCTCGGCAGCGGCAGTGCGAACGCGGCTGCCTGAATATTGATTTGCCGTACCGTCTTACTGATTTCCCCCAGCATCATCGCGATGCCTTCCAGCGCCTCCAGTTGGCTTTGGCTCAGCGCCCGTTTCTGCCAGTAACTCTGCTCGTCTTCCGGCGCGCAGGCCGTCGCCGGCTCGGCAACCGCGGAGAAATCCTGATGCTGCCGCGCGCTCAGACATGCTTCGATAGACTGCATCGCCGCCGCATGGGCGGGCGTTTTAAACCGCCCGTTAATTTTTACAACGCCTTGATTTATCATTTCCTTTTATCCTTCCCGTCAGAATTTGGGCGTAAAAAAACAGCCGCCGCCCACACTCATAACAATTCCCCTTGCCTTGTCGCCGACACTTCCGCGGCCACCGCTTCCAGATACTTCCCGTCCACCGGCGGCGGCGCTTTCGACTCGTCGACAAACTGGCTTGGCGGCGACAGCGTCCGCACAATCTCGGTTACCGCCACCCCCGACCAGCCGCAAAGCTCGTTCGTACATCTTACGTAGCTCATCCGGCTAAGCACGCTTTGCCCGTCGCTGCTTCGAATCAGGCACCGGCTGCCGCACACAGGGCACGCGATATGCACCCGCAGACGGCCCGGATCATGCTGATTCCTGTTACTGACCGGCATAATCGCCCCTTCTGATTTCTTCAAACAGTTCCGGCTTGGAATGCGCCAGCCATGCATAAAAAGCGCTCGCGGTAGACATTTCCAGCCACACAAAGCCCGCTACTGCGTCGTCGCGTTCGATGCGCGACAAATCCATTCCGCAGTTTTCCGGCAGCGCCGCAAACTCGCGCGCCGCTGCCATCGCCCGCACCTGCAAAGACGGCACATCCTCGCCGGCGCCGCGCTCCAGTACAGAATCCGCCTGCATCAGCACGCCCGCGCGCACAAACTCGCGCACATCCATTCCCGATGCCTTAACCGCCCTGTCCACATATTCAACATCCGCGGGCGACAAATCCAAACCCACCAAAAATAAAGCTGACATTTTCCAAACCCTCTTTCCGTAATCGCCCGCCTGTCCGGGCCGTCAAGCGTCTTTCCGCTTTGCCGTTTATCCGTTAAAATGACCGTTCCTACACAACCAATAACGGAAAAACCATGTATAAAGATGAATTTGAAGAATTGCTCGAAAACCCCGGCGACCTCTATCACCTCTTTACCCAGCACCGCCAGTATCAAATCTCGCTACTGGTGGCGATAAAAGTTCTCGAACAATACCCCGAAGGCGTCAACGCATTTCGGGGCGCCCTTCTAAAATTTCGCGAAGCCGCCGACAGCGAGCTTGCCGAGCTTCTGCAATGGACAATCGATGACCTTGATAACGGGATGTTTGACCCTGCTGTACTAGCCCTTGAAGGTTGAATTTGCCGGCCGGCCCGTTCAAAATAGCGACCGCTTCCGTTAATGCCCGCGATTTACGCGGGTTTTTGTTTTGTCGATTCATATTTACTGCTCCTTTTTTTCAGTTTTGCCGTTTTTCAGACGGCCTTAAAATTCGCCTTTTTCATGGCGGTTCAACACTCGGCGCGCCACCTGTACAACAGCCATGCGCACAAAGCCGGAAACTGATGCGCCGTTGGCTTGCGCCGCCTCACGCACAAGCTGCAATTCCTCTTTATTTGGAAACGCTGCCTGAACAATCGGGCTATTGCGCCTAACGCGTCGGCCATCTTTCGCGACAGCGGCCTCATTAACTGCGGACGTGATTTTGCTATCATGACCATTGACTTTTTGTATGTTTTCCATATAATGACCTTTATTCTTAATAACGCCTAATAGGCATTACATTGCTTTCCATAGGTGTAAATTTACTTCCTTTTGGAAACTAAGTAAATACCTTTGCAAAGCATTTTTTTAAACTATTTATTAAGTTACTGTTTTAACAATAGATTTAATTCCATATGAATAGCATTGACCGCGCACTAACCGCTACACAATCCAAAACAGATAGCGATTTAGCCCGCTTCCTTAATGTTGGAACGTCGTCTATAGTTGGCTATCGACGCCGCGAAACACTACCGCTGGAACAGTGCATCAAGATCGCAGAACGCACCGGTGTATCGCTGGATTGGCTGATACTCGGCAAAGGCGAGGCAAAGGCGGCGGACGTGCCGGCAGAAGAGCAAATGCTATTGGCCGGTTGGCGCCAACTGCCGGAAGAAAAACAAGATTACTTTTTTGATCTGATGCGCAAACTGGCACGCGGCGGATCGATACCGGCCGGCGGCGTGTCTGTTGCCGGCAACAGCGGCCAGACCATCGGCGGCGACGCCGAAGTCGGCACACTCAACATCAGTCAGTAACAATGAATAGCATCGACCGCGCCCTGATTGCCACACAATCCAAATCTGATAGCGAACTGGCGCGCTTTTTAGGCGTGGCGCAATCAGCCATCCCGGGCTATCGCCGCCGCGAAACACTGCCTTTGGAACAGTGTATTAAGATTGCAGAACGCACCGGTGTGTCGCTGGATTGGCTGATACTGGGCAAGGGCGAGGCCAAGGCGCCGGACGTGCCGGCGGAAGAACAAATGCTGCTGACCGGCTGGCGCCAACTGTCGGCAGAAAAACAAGACTACATTTTCGATCTGACGCGCAAACTGGCGCGCGGTGGATCGATACCGGCCGGCGGAGTATCCGTTGCCGGCAACAGCGGCCAGACCGTCGGCGGCGACGCCGAAATAGGCACGCTCAACATCAGCCAGTAACCAAGCAGCACCCATAAAACAGCCGCCCGAAGCGGCGGCAACCGAAAGGCCGTCTGAATTATCCGGACGGCCTTTTCTACGTTCGCGCAATCATCTAAGTGGGAAGGGATTTCATGAAACGTCTAAACCCAAAACAAAGGCTGTATTTAATGCGCTGCGCCGCCTATCGCATCAGACGGCGAAAAGGCCGCCTGAAAAAGCAGCAGGCGGCGGCAGACTGGCTGTGTTTGTGCGTACCGGAACATGTAACCCTGCAACCTGATTATGTAAAACTGCTGACGGAAATGGTCGAAAAGTTATACGAAAAGGCGGCGATCGAAAACAGGCGGATACGGCTGGACTTTTCCAAAACAGCAAAGATGTATTCAGACGGCACGCTGTATCTGACGGCCTGTCTAAACGATTTGGCCGTCCGTTACCCGAGCTGTCGTTTTTCTATGGTCGCGCCTTCTGACGCAGTAGTCGAGCAGGTGCTATATCAGGTCGGTATCGCGGCATTACTGGGCAGACGGCGGCGGTTTGACTCTGCGAAATTTCATAAGTCGGTACGGCATTGGCATGTAGCGCACGGTAATGACGTAAATCTGGAAAATGCTAAAAATATCTTTGATTCTTTTGAAGGCAGGCTTACGCCCGTATTAAGCCGTTCGATTTATGCCGGCGTTTCGGAGGCTATGACCAATTGTGCCCATCACGCTTACGAAGGACAAGATATAACGTCATCCTGCCGTAAGTGGTGGATGTTTTCGCGCGAAGACGCAGACAGCGGACAATTACAGGTAGTTTTTTGCGATCTGGGTATCGGCATCCCCAAATCATTATTCCGCGATTCCGAACAGGTGGCCGAAGGCTGGCCAGATACTTTGAAAAACTGGATCGCCAAACATGTTGCAGGCGGCAAGGCTGACGATGATTCCCTGAAAATCAAGGCGGCAATCGAAATCGGCAAAACGCGCACTAAGCTGCAACATCGCGGCAAGGGATTAAAACAAATGGTCTCGACGCTTGACGAAATAGGCAGCGGGGATGCTTTTGTCGAAATAATCAGCGGCGGCGGCCTATACCGACATCACGCAAAAAACCGAAAAGCGGTTGAAAAGGCATTTCCTTTATCGCACAATAAGAAAATCGCTATCCGCGGCACAATGATCCACTGGTCTGTTCCGCTGCCGAATTGAGAGACTACACAATGAAAGACAACACCATGACAATTAATATTGCCGCCGACTTCTCCCGCTTTCCTGCCGGTCGTTATCTTTCGGACGGCCCCTATTCCGGAGAAGGTTTTCTAAAAGAAAAGCTGATTCCCGCCCTAAAGCAAAACGGGCCGGTAAAAATCGTCTTGGATGGCACAATGGGTTACGGCTCCTCCTTTCTTGAGGAAGCCTTCGGCGGACTCGTCCGTCTGAAAACATGGTCGTTAAACGACCTGCTGAACAGAATCGAAATTATTTCAGAAGATGAGCCGGGATTGCCTGATGAAATACGCAGCTATATGAAAGACGCGGCAAATGAGTAGCCCGCCGAACTGGCTTTATCTTTACCTCCTACCGCTGTTACCAACCGTGCTAACCATAGCTGGTTGGTTTATTATTGCCCAGCAGGAAAAAGACAAACGCCGCCTGGATAGAAAAGATAGGCGGATTGATGCGGCCCTGACATTGCTGAATCAAATCGAGGCGGACGCATTGCAGTACTATAAAGTTGATGATAAGGATAATATTCTTGCCACTGGCATTAAACAGAATCTGAAATGGCTCTCAAAGCTCTGTTCTCGAATTGATGCGAATTTAGGAAACCTCGTCACAGATTTGCGCACGGTAACAACGGGCGGAAATTTCGAATCCAAACAGCGCGCGCCACTACCGCCGACCGATACAAAATTTATCGAAATCCGCGATGCAGTTTTCAGGCTGCAAGACAGGCTGGAAAGCTGCCACGACTACTAAAGGCCGTCAATTACGGATGGTCTTTCGTACCTAATAACGGAATTGGAATTGAGTGTATCTTAAATAGCGATTTATGAAATTTCAACCCGAGAAATATTTGAAATTAACTTAAAAGTTAACTATTATGGCGGTATTGTTATATAAAGGTTCTAGGTTCGACTGCGTACTTTCGGATAATGCGACAGCGCAAATCGGATATGACGGCGAAAACCTGCCGGAAACAATTTGCGGCGAAGACTGTATGGAGCTACTTGTTCGTATTGTGCGCTATTGCGACGGCGAGCCTCTGAAAGAACCTTTTGAGCTTAATCATGAAGGTCATATTTTTTGGGCAATCAAAACCGCCCGCCCCGAAAGCCTGCGAGCTTATTTTTGGCATGACGGGGATAAAATCATGGTCATCAGCCACTTCATCAAGAAAAAGACTCAAAAACTGACCGCGGAAGATTATTCAAAAATGCGTAGAATTATGGATTTGTACAACCGGAATGGGGGCTACTAAGATGAATATGCCGATTTTGAATCGCTTGCTCGAACGCTTTGATTTCCGTAAAAAACACAATCGCACAGACCTGAATATTCAGGCAGTCGATTTATTACGCGAAGCCTTGGAACAAAAGGGTGCAAAGCAGAAAGATGTCGCAGAAAAATTGGGTATCTCCACCGCCGCGGTTTCTAAAACCCTCTCCCTAGGCGACAAAAATTTAGAATTGAACACACTAGCAGATTTTGCGACAGCTTTGGATATGCGCTTCTCTCTTACGCTGACCGACGACCCGCACTGCATCCCCCCGCTGGCCGTGAAACAGGAACGCATCAGCTACCGAAAAGAAGAAACATTTATCAAGTTTGGCGATTTTGTTGCTATGGACGTCTCAATCGAACCTCCACAAGACAGGTTTAAAACGAATCAAACTATCGGAGAATTTGCATGAACATTGTGCTTAACGATGTCTCCTTGGTTAAATTGAGCGTAAATGCCGAGCAGTTACGAGACTTCTCCGGCGCCCCGTCCTTCAATATCGAAGAGCACTTAAGACTTGAAACGCAAGGCTTCCGCGTGGCGGCTAATCAACCGTCTATTGAAGTGCTCTGCACCGCAGACTATCAGCACTTAATTACATCGGACAATGGCAAAACCTTCAAAGCTGGCGTTGATATGACTTACTCTGCCGTTTTTAGCGCGGACTCTCAACAGCCCTCCGATTTATACGAACTCGGAAGTAACCACGAAAAATTACAAGTATTGCTGAATTTAACTGAACAAGCAGTTCGCTTTAAGCTGGACCTGATTCTCCATCAATTCGGCCTTCAAACGCGATACCCTTTGTCTTCGGCATACAGCATTGACTCGTAACCTTTCGAGCCATAAAAAGGCCGTCTGAATTTTCAGACGGCCTTTTGTTATACAGCATTACGCAACAGTTACACCGATAGTCAGGCGCTTACCCAGTTGGGCAAGGGCGCCAGCGAGAGTGTCGATCTTGGTGGCATGATGCAGGCTGGTAATTCGGGTTACTTCCTGCGGGGTGGTCTCAAGACGTCGCGCAAGCTCTGATTTGCCTATATTTTGCGCCAGCATCTCATTTAGCAATAACACTTTGGCATAAACCGATGCAGGCAATGCAACGAGGATTTCACCTTCCTGTGCCTCGGAAGGCAGAGGGACGGGGCGCACGTCGTCAAAATAGAAATCCATCGCGGTTAGCAGGGCGTCGGCGGCCATTTCGCGCGCATCGGTCATATCGTCGCCGCATGTGATGGCTTCGGGAATATCGCGAAAGGTTACGGTGTATCCGCCCTCTTCGGCTGTAAATTTTGCAGGATAGAACATATTTATTTCCTTTCATGAGGATGAGGCAGGGGCGCCCCTTTCGGGGCTTCCCTTTTTTATTTCAGTCCAAGCTGTTTTTTTACACCTTCCACCAAGCCCTTTGTCAGCTCTTTACTCGGGTGGCGGGGGAGAATGGTTTGTCGGCCGCGGTACATCAGTTTTAGATGTCTTGTTCCTTCTTTGGTCTCGACACCTTGCGCCTTTAACCATTTTAAAAATTCGCTCTGCCTCATCTGCCGTCCTCTTTTTGTTTCGATGGACGTATATTAAACATTTTTGTTTAATCTGTCAAATTTATTTTCACATTTTTGTTAAATACAACAAAGCCGCCCGAATTTCAGACGGCCTTCTTTACGGCATTATTCTTTATCGTCTTCGGCAGACTGCAAATCAATCAGCGCCTCAAGGCTGAGTGCGCAAGTATAGCCGCTGTCGTCGAGCTTATGCGCCACCTCGGTAATCAGCCATTTTTCGCCGTCGATTTCAGGCTTGAATCCGCGCACGGTAACGGGCGTTTCCGGCGTCATGTCCGGCCGGCCGGCGGCAAGGTTGATGCTGAATTGCGCCGCGCCGCGCTGCAACCTTCTGAATGCCGCCCGCGCGCCGTTCCATGCCGTGCGCTCGCTGATATAAAGATGCCGCAGCGTCTTGATTTTTTTGCCGTCGGTATTGACTTTCCGGTTTACCGTTACCGTCTTTGTCGTCGTCTTGCTAGTTATTTTTCTTCCGGTTTTTTTGTCTTTCCGCGGCCGCTTATACTGCTTCGTTTGCGTTATCGTTTTCTTCTCCGCTTTCAGGTTCTCCGCGGTAACGACAACCTCCTTTTTCTGCCCGGTCGCCTTGTCGGTGTAATACGCGCGCACCGCTTCAAACGCGCCGGTAGCCGAAAACGTAAAGCTGTGATTATCGCCCATACCGCGCGTAATCTCCATCACCGGCATCGGCTCGCCGGACGCCGTGGTCGCCTCGCCCGCTGGCAGAAACAGCATTATTCCGTGTTTGACCGTAGCAATCGCGTCGTATTGCTCGGCCAGCCGCGTTAAAAACGCTGCGTCGCTCTCGCTCGTCTGGTCAATATGCGCTATCTGCTCCGATTTATAAACGTCGGCAATGCGGTATCGGTAGCCGTGTCGTTTGGCGATCGTTTCGACAATCTGATAGAGGGTTTGCCGGTGCCAGCTTCTCTCCTGCTGCTCCGCCAGCGATTCCGCTAGATCGGCCGCGCGGGCGGTGATGCTCAACGTATCCGGCGCGCCGCTGGCCGTAAATTCTGAAAACAGGTACTCGCCCTTGTCGACAAGCCCCGTTTCTTTATAGCCCAAGTGCAGCGTGATTTTGTCGCCGATATTCGGAATCGACAGCGCGCCGTCGTGATCGTCAAGCGTGATGGTCAGCTCGTCGCTTTCAAAGCCGCGCTTATCCGTCATTTCGATACTGATAATGCGGCTCATCGCCTGCGTGCCGAACGATTTTCCGTTGATGGTCAGCACCGCCGCCGGCGTCAAATGCCGCCCGCCGGTATCATACAGCGCCGCAAACGCCTTGACGGCCTCCTGCTTGATTTTCTCGATAATCATCACACCCCCAGCAAGCCGCGCACCACGCCCGCACCGAGCAGCAGCGCCTTACCCTTCGCACCGATGGCGACGTCTGAAACCTTCTTCAGATTCATCGTGAACGATATTGACCGCGGCGCGCCGGTTTGTTTCAGCTCACTGCGGTTTTCCTGAATACCGGTGATAACATAGCTACCCATTACCTCGCCATTACCCATAATCAGCGGATAGGGCTGCCCGGTGTCGGCCATCTTGCGCAAAATCGCAATGCCGTATGTGCCGCCCGTTACTTCCGTGCGCAGTTCGGCATTGATGATAATCTCTTCCGGCTCCGCACCGGTGAATTGCGACGGCGGAGAAGTGCCGACGACGGACTGATGCGGATGCCGCCAGTTATTCGACCTGTCCATGCTTTGAAACGGTACGGTCTTTACCGTAAACACAAAAAATCCCAGTGCGGCAAGTAAAATCATGATTAATCCTTATCTCTGTAACTGCTGTTTGCCCGCCGCAGCCTGCGCGCGTCGCGCTCATTCAGTACGCGCTTGATTTTTTCAACCAGCGCAGCCTCAGACATACCCGGCGCCGCATGGACATGAATCGCCACCGTATCGCCGCCGATATGCACCGGCGCGCCGGCGGCCGCAAATCCCCCGACAGGCGTAGCCAGCAGCCCGCCCATTCGCGGCTGCTGGTCGCCGGAAAATGCAAACCCGCCCAGCTTCTCCGCGGCGCGCGCCAAAATACCGGCTCCGCCTTTTCTGATAGCCTCAACCGCCCGCCATCCGCCGAAACGCGCGACATCGCGCTGCGAAAACACGACCTCGCCCTTATGCACAATCCCGGCCGCGTCGTTAACGCCGCCCGCGCCGGTATAGCCGCCGCGCGAATAGCCGGCCGGCGAGACGGCAGGAATGCCCGCCGCCGGCGCGGCAGGCATCCGCACGGATGATGCTCTGTTTGCAGTACCGAAGAAGCTCTGAAATTTATCAATGGCGCGCGACACCCATCCGATAATGCTTTGAATATGCCCGACGATAGCCGATTTAATACCTTCCCATACCTTACCCGCTAATACCCTGATACTCTCCCACGAAACGCCGAAGCGGCCGAAATGATCAATCGCCACGTTTATCGCGCGCACGATCGGGTTGTCCGCAAACCGGACGCTAATCCACTGCCAGCCTGCCACCAGTGCAATCTTGACCCTGTCCCAGTTCGCAATCAGGCCGATAATCGCCCCAATCGGCCCCGTAAATGCAGCCAGCAGCGGATTATCCCTGAATACGCCTTTAATCCACTGCCAACCCGCCACCAGCGCGGCTTTCACTTTGTCCCAGTGGCGCCACAGCAGATACAGCGCGACAACGGCGGCAGTAATCGCCAAGCCGATTGGATTCATCAGGAGCGCGCGACCGACCAGCATTAATGCGCGGGCCGCCGTCATACCGAAGCGGCCGAATCCGGTTGCCAGCGTCAATACGCCGCTTCCCAGTCTCGCCAGCCCCGACCACAATCCGCCGCCAAGCAGCCCGGACAGGCGCGCAAAAATTCCGACGCCCGTGCCGGCGTGTAGAAATAGATAAGAAAACGCCAGTTTCGTAGCCGCCAGCGGCACGAGCACGGAAGACAGCGCAAGCCCGATGCCGCCAAGAACAACCAGCAGCGCAGCGCCGCCGGCAACAACCTTCATAATCGTAGCCGTCAGTTCCGGATTGGCCGCCGTCCATTTTGCAATCCTTTCAAGCCAATCGCCGGCAGCGTCCATCAGTTTCGACAGCGTGTCAAACAGGCTCCGGCCGGCCGCCGATTCGACGTTGAAAAACTTGTTCTTAAAAACTTCCCACTTTGCCGAAAACGCCGTCATTCTTGTTTCAAACTCGCGCTGCATCGACCCTTTCGCCGCGTCGCTGTTTGCCAGTTTGACTTGCCGCTGCCACTCTTCAGGATTGGCGACCAATCCGGCGAACACCTTGTTAAATTCGCCGCCCGCCAGTCCTTTCAGTATCCCTGCCTGCTCTTCTTTCGGCGCTTTTCGCACGGCCGCAAATATCTTTTCAATCGTCGCCTGCGCATCCGTTACCATCCCCGTTTTCACACTGCCGGCATCAAGTCCCAACTCTTTCAGGGCAAGAAATACCGGCTTTAATCTGTCCGCCGATTGCAGCCGCGAAAACAGCGACGCAACCGCGCGGCCGGATGTTCCCTCGTCTTGCCCTTGAGACAGCAGCGTCGACCCCAGCGCAGCGACGTTTTCGCCGCTGATTTTCGCTAACCCGATAGAACCGCTGACACGGTTCATGTAGCCGATGATGTCCGTTCCCTTCGACAGCGCATTATCGTCCAGATAGTTGATGACGTCCGCGATGTGGTTCATCCCCTTGCTGTCGTATTTGAAGTTTTTGCGGATGCGGCCGAGATTCTCCGTTAATTCTTCCGGATTCTCCGAATCGAACGCGGTTGCAGACATTACCGACGACCTCACGAAATCCCGCAATTCGCCGATCGGCACGTCCATCCGCGCGCCGGCGGTGTACATTTCTTCAAGCCTTACGGTCGCCATCGGTACTTCCGCACTCAATCCCTGAATCTCAGCCCGCATTTTCGCAATCTCTCTATGATTCAGGGAATTGTCGGCATTCTTCAATCCCGGTACTTGGCGAATCACCCCCAGCATCGCGTCTTCTTCGCTCATTGCCGAACGCAACGTATGCCCGACGCCAAACCCGATCGACACACCGGCCGCGCCTGCACCTACGGCGCGGCTGCGCATACTCCCCGCCATATTCTGAGTGGCGGAAAATTTCCCTTTTGCATGAGACCACCGCTCCAATGCGCGGCGCTGCCGCTCTATCGTCCGTTCGGTCTCCGCCATCTGCACGCGCAGCTTTTGCTGGGCGCCCGCACCCGTCGCGGCGCTCACCCCCATTTTTGACAATTCCCGCCCCAGTGCGGCGGTTTCTCTGCGCTGGCGGCTTTGCTTGTCAAGCAGCCTTTGATGCTCCGCCGTTAAAGCCTTCATCTCTGCGCGCTGCTTTCTGCTTACCGTGCCGTTTTTCAATATCTCCGCGCTCAGCGCCCGATACCTCGCGCGGTTTACGTCGATAGCGGCGCTTAAATCTTTCAGCCCCGATTTCAATTCGCCATGCGCTACCAGCTTTTTCTGTGCGGTGTGCAATCTCTTTAGTTCCGCCTGCTGCCTTGCCAATGCGCCCGACAATCCGTTGCTGGCGGCGCGCGCTTTATTAAAAGCCGCGCTCGCTTTGTCGTTCGCTTTCATAATGATCTTTAATACAAGGTCTTTAGCCATATCGCACCATTAATTAAGGCCGTCTGTTTTCAGACGGCCTGTTTTACTCATCTTCGCGCCCGGCTTTGACGATTTGCACGGCTTTATTAGTGTAT
>ERZ773077.1241-NODE-1241-length-17894-cov-8.311340_pt1 | contig 17894 bp, 11 predicted proteins | sample MGYA00580612_ERZ773077 | MGnify/ENA primary metagenome ERZ773077 (study PRJEB29015, sample SAMEA2737971) | human oral metagenome | biome: human oral; feature: human-associated habitat; material: dental | place: China | collected 2021 ...
TGTGGATAGCCCGCACGCTCCCGATGGAAGTATCCTCATCGAAGTGGCAGACGACTGAGAGGACTTGCGCACCGAAGAAGAGCAAGCCCAAGAGCAGGCTTATCAGATTGTAGCAAGAAGAACTCGGCTTGTTTGCTTGAGCGCGGCTTGATTGATGGGATTATGCTCAAGACGCAGAAGGGGATGAAGCTCACAGAGTGTCCGTAGACCTTCGTCAGCCCTGAGGTGTGGTGGGGGGTATGGATATTTTTTGTATCTTTGTGCGATTTTCCTATGTAGGGTCTGTGGATCAAGTGCGTAGCTAAGGCGACGACACCCTACGGGGCTAACTTTTTAATAGTTATAGATACGTAATGTACGTAATCGTAGACATTCAGGGACAGCAGTTCAACGTTGAGCAGGGCCGTCGCCTGTTTATCCATCACGTTAAGGGCGCTGAGAGTGGCGCTAAGGTAGAGTTTGACAAGGTACTCCTCGTCGATAAGGATGGTGCCGTGACCGTAGGTACGCCTACTGTGGCTGGTGCTAAGGTCGTGTGCGAGATCCTCACTCCTCTCGTTAAGGGCGACAAGGTGCTCGTCTTCCACAAGAAGCGTCGTAAGGGCTACCGCAAGCTCAATGGCCACCGCCAGCAGTTCAGCGAAGTCATCGTGAAGGAGGTCATCGCATAACCAGATTGTATCACCGCATTAGTTTAGACAAAGACAATGGCACATAAAAAAGGTGTAGGTAGCTCCAAGAACGGACGCGAATCGGAAAGTAAGCGACTTGGGGTAAAGCTCTTCGGTGGTCAGCACGCTAAGGCTGGTAACATCATCGTCCGCCAGCGTGGTACGCAGCATCACCCAGGTGTAGGGGTTGGTATTGGCAAGGACCATACCCTCTATGCACTGATCGATGGTACGGTCGTCTTCACGCGCAAGCGCAACGACCGCTCCTACGTCTCGATCCAGGCAGAGGCCTAAGCGAGACAAGGGAAGTTCGGAGAACGACCACAACGATACCCGTCCCCATCCTGACTCCAGCCCCCAGTGGGCAAGCAGATATGGTGGACTCATCTCAGAGAGGTTGCTTCTAGGGATTTATTCCTTGGAGCGACCTCTCTCCCTATTTATGCTACCCCATACATATCATCTCGTATGCTTACCCTAAAGCAAATAAAAGAACAGACCGAGGACGTCCTGCGTCGGCTACAGAAGAAGCACTTCGAGGCACGTGAATACATCACCGAGGTGCTAAGCCTAGATGAGGTTCGTCGCCATGCACAGCAGGAGCTGGATGCAGCCCTAGCCAAGCAGAATGCCATCGCCAAGGAGATCGGTGCCCTCATGAAGCAGGGACTCAAGGAGCAGGCTGAGGCGATCCGTGCACAGGTCGCCGAGCTCAAGAGCCTAAGCAAGGGGCTCGAGGAGCGTAAGGCAGAGGCCGAGGCCAAGATCCGTGAGATCCTCCTCCTCATCCCTAACCTCCCCAACGAGATCGTTCCCGAGGGCTCGACTGCTGAGGACAACGTCTGTGTCAAGACCGGAGGTGAGGTACCCACCCTGCCTGCTGACGCTGCCCCACACTGGGAGCTGGCTAAGAGCTATGACCTCATCGACTTCGAGCTCGGTGTGAAGATCACAGGTGCAGGCTTCCCCGTCTACAAGGGCTACGGCGCACGACTTCAGCGTGCCCTCATCAATTTCTTCCTCGACAATGCCCGTGCAGCTGGCTATCTCGAGGTACAGCCCCCCTATGTGGTCAATGAGGACTCGGGCTACGGCACGGGTCAGCTCCCCGACAAGGAGGGACAAATGTACCACGTCGGCGTAGACAACCTCTACCTCATCCCTACGGCAGAGGTGCCCGTGACCAATCTCTATCGGGATGTGATCCTCGATGAGAAGGACCTCCCCGTGCGCAATACCGCTTACTCGGCTTGCTTCCGTCGTGAGGCTGGCTCCTATGGCAAGGACGTACGTGGGCTCAACCGCCTACACCAGTTCGACAAGGTCGAGATCGTCTGCATCGACAAGCCCGAGCGTAGCTATCAGCGTCTGGACGAGATGATCGCCTATGTAGAGACCCTCGTGACGAAGCTTGAGCTCCCCTGGCGCATCCTTCGCCTCAGCGGGGGGGATATGAGCTTCACCAGCGCACTGACCTATGACTTCGAGGTCTTCTCGGCTGCTCAGGAGCGTTGGCTGGAGGTAAGCTCCGTATCCAACTTCGAGAGCTATCAGGCCAACCGCCTGCGCCTACGCTACCGTGATCAGGAGGGTGTACAGCTAGCTCACACGCTCAACGGTAGCGCCCTAGCTCTACCTCGTATCGTAGCGGCTCTGCTGGAGAATAACCAGACACCCGAAGGGATCCGCATCCCCGAGGCTCTGCGTCCCTACACGGGCTTTGACCTCATCCCTCACCCCTAGGCACTGAGAGGACGGCGATAGGTCGGGGCAAGGGCTGCCCCGCCACAGCGAGCGAAGGTGCCCGCACCCCTCTAGCATACGACAGAGGCGAGACACGTACAGCACGTGTCTCGCCTCTGTCGCTCCTGCCTCATCTCTAGGTGGATAGGAATTGATGTCTAGGTGGGGCTAGAGTGAGCTAGATCGGGCATTGGGTAGATAGAAATTAATCTCTACCTTTGTGATGTAGTGGTCAAGATACCCTTGGCTCCAGACACCATCAGCCTCCTCCCTGTGGGCTCTCCTGCCATAGGATACGGGGTGTGGATCGAAGGCGCACGAGACGAGGACGTGCCCTGACTGCTCTAGCTTTTCTACCATCGCATATCCATCTATAACTAACAGTAAAAGCATATGAAAGCTATGATGACCCGTATCCTCCTAGGGATACTGTCTGTGATCTTCGTCCTCTCGTGTAGCAAGTCGGAGGAACCTCGTCTAAACCTTTCGACAGAAAGCCTACAGCAGACTCAGTGGGAGGGGACGTGTTATCCCCAGGGTGGTGATAAGGAGGAGCTCTTGCGAGTACGTCTCAACTTCAACACAGATAGTTTGTTGGTTGTGGGCTTCAATAATGCTCAATGGAGTCCGGGGCGTGCTCAGAAAAGTATCTACAAAGTAGACCGCCGTCAGATGAGCCTAGAGGTCTCAGAAGAAGAATCTTTGTTTGGGCATCGTGTTTGGCCTCTGTATGGTACTACTTGGATCCTCGTGGAGCAGAGGAAGGACTACATGAAGTTTGAGTACACTTCTGTGCCCGACAAGCCCACTTGGATCCTTGAGCTCCAGCGCAAACAGTAGCCACCCCCTTTTCCCCCAGAGGAGAAAACGAACCCTAAGAAGCTACCCCATGAGACAGCCTAGGCCGTCTCATGGGGTAGCTTCATTTATGTCAGAGGGGTGCTGTCCACTCTCCTCATCGAGGCGCTTAGAAGGGATAACCGATGGCGAGGTGGAAGCCTAGGGCATCTCGGAAGCGGGGGATGTTGTACCACCCCTTGCGAGAGGTCTCGTAGGGGAGGTGTAGTCCCACACCGACGTCGAAGCGTACCACGAGGAAGGAGAGGTCATAGCGCACACCGACACCCGTCCCCACAGCTATCTGCCGAGCAAAGTCTGCTATGGAGGAGAGCTCGGGAAGCGAGGCCCCGACACGTGCGTTGTCCCGACGTAGGAGCCAGACGTTGCCCGCATCGAGGAAGACCGCTCCATAGCAGTCCCCGAAGAGCCTGCCACGATACTCCACGTTGGCCTCGAGCTTCATCTCGCCGACACGATCCATGAAGGAGTAGGCACTCTCCTGCTGCGTCCTGAAGCGTCCAGGACCGATACTGCGCACCGTGAAGGCACGTATGCTATTCGCACCACCGACGAAGAACTGCTCGATATAGGGAGCTGTCGTGACATTGCCAAAGGAATAAATCGCCCCGGTGGCGAAGCGTGTAGCGAGGGTCTGGTTGCGGTCGATCCGCCATGAGTAACGTAGGTCAAAGGCTGCCTTGACGAACTGGGCAAAGGGCACCCCAAGCATCGTCTTCGTCTCGGTGTAGCGTCGCCCGAAGGCCGTCATGAGCCCATTCGATAGGTTGCCCGCCTCGCTGACTTCGCCGAAGAGCTGGAAGAAGTGTGGGCTCTCCTCTCGCTGTCGTGTGTAGGTGAAGTAGTAGCCGACCTTAGGGATGAACTGGTTACGAAGGCTGAGCCCAAGGGCTGGATTATCCACGAGGAGCTTGTCGAAGGCTGCTGTGGTGCGGGTCAGCTGGGTGTAGTTCAGACTAAGCGGGGTGATACGGTGTGTCCATCTCGAGGAGGGCTGGAAGCTATAGTCCATCGTGAAGGAGAGCGAGCGTAGGGTATAGAAGCGGGCATGATTGATGGCCTGCATCCCGACCTTGAAGCTCGTGGAGGTCGGGTACTTGTAGTAGCTATTTGTCCACTTCGGGAAGAGGATGAAGGGGAAGGTAATCCCGAGGTCCCCCCCGAACTGGTAACTATTGATAGATATAGAGTTCCCCTCCAGAGGACTGCGCCCCGTCTGCCACTCATAGGAGCCGTAGACATTCGCCGAGAGACGCTCTCCTCCCCCGAAGAGGTTGCTCCGCTCGATAGAGGCGGAGAGCCCAGGGCCGATGTAGCTATTGGACTTCCTCATGAAGGCTGCCCCGAGGTAAGCATTCCACGGCTTGTCGGGACGAAGGAGGATCGTGAGGTCCAGCGTTCCGAGGGTGTCGGCAGCCTGCATGGTGAACTCGGGATGCGGGGTGTCACCTAGGCTGTCACTAGGGAGTACTGTGACGAGGCTATCGGTGCGGGTGCTGTCGTTCGCCTCCCGCTTGGCGAAGTAGAACTCTACCGAGGAGAAGGCACCGAGGTTGGTCAAGGCACTGAGCGTCCGCTCCTCGTCCTTGTGGCGGTAGATCTCCCCCTCCTTCATCCGAATACGTGTCCTGAGGACAGCAGGGCGTACGAGGGTCTTGTCCCTATAGTAGAGCATGATACTGTCACTCAAGGGGAGGCTATCGTTAGCCATAGTCGTCATCCCCTCGTCCGAGCTCTGGAGGAGTCGTAGCTGTATGCGCCCGATCTTCCACTGTCTCAGAGCATCCATAGGAGCACTCTCCGAGATGACAGTACGTAGGGCTACCCGCTTTGGGGTCTGTATGGTGTCGGCTTGGTAGCTGATATAGTCGGGCTTGAGGTAGTAGTAGCCGAACTGACGGAGGTACCTGCTGATGGCCTCACGATCCCGCTCTAGGATCTCTAGGGAGAAGGGGGTACCTGGCTGGAGCTCACTCTCGGCGCCGTGGTCGAAGTAACGCCCCTTCGAGGTATATACCCGAGGGAAGTAGCTCACGGTGTCCAGTAGATAGAGCGGGCCTAAGGTCATCTGATAGCTGACCCGAGCCTGTAGAGAGTCCGAGGGTAGGGGAAGGATGGTGGAGCGGACACTCGCACTCATATAGCCCTGCTCACGTAGAGTCTGCTGGGCGACCTTGGCTCGTAGGCTGGGGCTGACCTCACGCATCCAGACGGGCTTGGAGGTGAAGCGACGGAGGATGTTGGCTAGTATGCTCTTCTTGTCCGCTAGGCTACTGTATAGGTAGGGGCGCACTAGGGGGAAGGGCCAGCGTAGCGAGCTACTGCCGAAGATAGCACTATTGGGGGCATACTGGAGCTTCTCCTCGGCCTTGGCCACTGCATTGTCTGCATAGCTCCCCTTGATGGTATCTGTTACCTTGATGTCCTTGATCCCTATATAGAGCTGGTCGTCGGGACCTTGGAAGCGATGCAGGGAGCACCCCGATAGGACGATGAGTAGGGCGATCAGGCTGAGTAGGGGATATAAGTAACCGGAAGAACTGCGCTGTTGTCGAGTCATAGATAGTTGCTTATCTGACGGAGCGAAAGTATGTATGGTACTACCGAGGGCTAGTGAGCTAGCCATTCTGGTGGGATAAGTTTCATACTATATCCTCGAGAGTTGTTTAATTCACAAAATTCCTTGCCTTCTAAGGTGGGAAACTCTCGAACAAGTTCATTGTTAAGAGTTTCGAGGATTAGGTTGGCAAGTTCATCCGACATAGCTTCCCGAAGTGCTGTATTATACCATCGTATCAGATCAGATTCCGTTACAATACTTTGAATACGTGATCGCCATCCTAGTTGGTTCAGTAGGGAAACTATCAGTTTGTGTTCACTATCCTTACAAACTATGATAATACGATCCGCAGATATTCCTGTAACTATGTTGTGTGCAAGTTCCTCTGTGAGACTTAGATGTTTTATTTGTATAGCCAGTCCAAAATTAGCCCACATATCCAACCCTCGATCAGCTGCATTTGTTACCCCAACCCTAAAGATTCTAGCAGGTAGAGTTCTACTTGGAGTTTGAGCTGATAGTCCCAGAATTCTTTCAGTAAAGTCTTCAAATAGTGCTAAAAGATTTCCTTGTGGAGATAAGGAGATGGTGACCTCTGTTCGTATTGCTTTGGTTATTGATGAAAACAAAGCAAAAACGACTATTTCATATATCTTATCGATACTTCGTCGCAAGCCAGGCTCATGCCAGAAGATGGAAAGTAGCTCTTGTACTTGAAACGTTTCTTTTGAGTGGAAAGTGCAATATTCAACCCCTTTGTTTAGCTGGGTAAATCGAGTAGAGAAGGCCAGATAAATGAAGGCTTCTATACCACCGTGGGAGTTACGGTTGATTCGTCCTAGTTGGTCTAGGATTTTTGGAGGAATCGCATTATCATTGAAGAGATCATCTTGGTATCGTGATGAGGATGTTGATTTTCTTCCTGTGAGCTTAAGACATATGTCATCTCTCCACTGTTTTGATTTCGTCCGGTAGGTATCGAGGTCTAATAGATTAATATCACCTATCACACGATCTCTATAGAGAATCTCTGCAACTTGTATGGGCTTATAAAAATGAACTCTGGCTTTTCTTATAAGGCGTTCCAAAGCCTCTTTTGCTTTATTGTCTAATGTTGTCATCTTTGTCAAATAGATCTATAACTATACGGGTGTAATCCCCTTTTTTTAAGGCTGATATTATTTCTCTTGCAATCGCTCTGATAACAGGAACAGAAACAGAGTTGCCTGCAACTTTTCTAACTTGTGAATAGGGAATGTTTATAATAAAATCATCTGGAAATCCTTGGAGACGGAGCATTTCTCGTCCAGTAAGCCTACGCTTGCCATTTACCATAAGGTAGTTATAGCTTCCTCCTGCACGTAATGCACAAGAATAGGGTAAAGGAGAGATGTTTCCTCCTATATTTTCATGCCAGATACTAGGTTCGGGAGGGGTAACTTTAAGCTTACTAGCTTTTCTTTGTTGCATTGCTGGACTTAGGAAATAAGTGGAGTCTACCATGTCTTCCTGTTCAAGTATTTGAGAGAGAGAGAAGGGCTGCTTGCTGGGTGGGGGGAACTCAAAGCTTAGCGGATCTCTAAACCCGACAATATAAATTCGCTCTCGTTTTTGAGGAAGTCCGTAGTCTAGTGTGTTTAAGACACGATAGTAAATCGTGTACCCAAGATTATGTAAATGATTCAGAATGGTCTCGAACGTATGCCCCCCATCATGTGTAGTTAGCCGCTTTACATTCTCAAGTAGGAATGCTGCCGGTCTCTTTGTCTTAATAATCTCTTCAATATTGAAAAACAAGGTGCCTCTAGTATCTTGAAATCCTAGACCTTTTCCTGCGATGCTAAAGGGTTGACAAGGAAACCCTGCTAATAAGATGTCATGGTCGGGGATATCTGAAGGTAGAATATCATTAATATCCCCAAAGGGAATCTCACCAAAATTAGCCTCATACATTTTTTGAGCATACGGATCCCATTCAGAAGAAAATACACAAGTACAACACCCAAGCATTTCAAAGCCAAGACGAATACCTCCGATGCCAGCAAATAGGTCGATTATCTTATAGTTCATCATATAACCTGTAATCAAGAAACTTAAAATTTTGTTCTCGCACTACCTGCGGTGCTTGTGGTGTCTCCGCCGAGACGCCAGGGCTGGGCGATGACCTTCTGAGGAGTGAGCTTGGGCTTCTTCTTGAGGAAGTTGAAGACGTCGAGCAGGCTATTCATCTTGCGCCTGAGGACATACCCTACACCCGTCTCGGAGTATTCACCCTCGAGGATGTTATCGGTCACACGCTTGTGATAGAGACTGAAGTACTGCTCACCCGTCTTGTCCACCTGATATTGGATGGAGACGTTGTCGAGGAAGTTCTGCCCTTGGTTACCACGGTTGGCTCCGCTCTGTACCTTACCCCCGACGACGATACGGATGCGGTCGTTGTAGAAGCGACGACTGAAGCTGTAGGTATAGTCGGTATGTGCCGATTCGCCAGAGGAGCCATCGTAGTGGTCCATACCGATGCTGAGGTCAGTGCCCTGTAGGAGCTTGCCAGCGGTCTTGTTGATCTGGGACTGTAGGAGGCTAGAGAGGGCGGAGTTCAGACTTAGGTTGCCTGCACCTGCGGTGTTGGAGAGGTACATACCCGTGGCCATGAGGGCGATGGCCTGCTTGCTCTGCTCCTCGGCAGACATCGTGGATATGGTATTCTGCATCGAGAGGTTGTCGGGGGAGGAGATAGCGAAGCTGAGGTTCATCTTATCGACATAGTCCTTGATGCGTATGCTGACATTGAAGTTCACTCGCTGGGTGCTCTTGCCGTCCGAGGCGGGGACGGAGGCCTTGACCTTCTGTGTAGCGGTGAAGTTGAGGTAGGGGTTGGTCACCGAACCATTCCATGCTAGCGTACTCGTCGGGTCGATGGCGAACTGTTTGTTGCCCACTACCGGTAGGGTGTAGCTAAGATCCCCACCACCGCTCATCTCGTAGCGTCCGACGAGACTCATCTCGCCATAGGGTGGGTAGGTGAAGTTGAGTCGTCCACCTCCCTGCGCATGTACATAGTCCTGCCCATCGGCAGTAAGGTCGGCGCCGATACGTACAGAGGGATCGACATTGATCGTAAGCCCGACATCCAGCCCCCCGAGTGAGGGTGGAGCGACCTCGGAGCGTTTGATGAAGAGGGTGTCCGAGAAGTCCTTGAACTCCACGAGCTCGCCCATACGTTCACTGCTCTGTAGAGGGTCTTCGCGGAGGATGTAGGTGCAGTTCGTCCCGCTCAGGATATTGAGGCTCCCACGGACTCGTAGGCTGGTCATCAGCCCCGATACCCGCATGTTGGTCGAGGCGATGATACGTCCATAGAGGAGCTGATCCTCACGTGTCGGGCGAGGCTCGTTGAGCAGGGTGAGCTCGTCCGAGGTGACTCGTAGCTCAGCACGTGCCTGTGGGGTGGTGCTGCGGGTGATGCTTCCGTCGATATAGATCGCCTTCGTCGGGTCTGCGGAGGGACGTATGGCGTAGTGGTCGAAGAAGAGGTTGGACTGCTCCATCCTTAGCGGGATGCTGTCTAGGCGTAGATGCGTCCCGTAGGTGTTGAGGTTCAGTACCCCTTGAGATAGTGCTAGTCGGCCAGAGAGAATTGGGGCGGTTAGCTGTCCAGAGAGGCTTACTGTACCACCGGCTGTCCCCTCGAGAGATGCCCCACTGGCGAGGATGAAGGGGTTGGCTAGCTCGAGTGGGAAGGCATTGAGGGATAGCGTCCCCGAGAGAGGGGAGACACGCTGCTGTGGACGGTATATACCGTCGATCGTCATAGCAGACTGCCCGTTGTAGCCGATGTCTGCCGTGATGTAGTGCGAGGAGTTGTCTCGGGGCTCATAGAAGAGCGAGGCGGAGAAGTGTCCGAGCTTCTTGTCCTCGTAGCGGAAGCCCGTGAGGGAGAGATCCCCCGAGATGGTGGGCTGGGCGCTAAGTCCTCCCCTACGCTCATAGTGGACACCAGCGAAGATATTGCCTGCGACGTCCGGCAGGCCTAGGCTACGGTAGTCCTCTAGGTGGAGGTTACTGATGTTGAGGTCCACAGCCTGCACACCAGGCTCCTGCTCGGCTGCCTGGATGGAGATATCTCCATGTGCCTTGCTCGTCAGGGCGAGCGTCCCGAGGAGGAAGTTGTCCCGCTTACGTAGACGCAGTTCGTTCTCCTCGTTGAGGGCGAAGTCGGCATAGGCGATACGTGCATGCCCTCTGTCGAAGTGCAGGCGATAGGCCTCTCCCTCCCACGAGCCCTGTATGTGTAGCTCGTGCATAGCTTGTCCTCGTTCGTCCTGCCATAGCAGACCCAGTGCACCCTCGTGGAGGGAGGTGCTGAGGTCAGCCTTGATGTTGAAGCCCTCTTGGTTGCGGAAGCGAGACTTATGTATCCCCGCAGAGAGCTGTAGGCTCATGCTATCCCCCCGTGCCGTGGGGTGGTGTAGGGTGGTGAGGCTTAGCTCGGTGCTGTTCACTCGTAGGGTATCGACTCTGAGGTCTGATACCCGGACGTGCCCCGTGATGCCCTGTGTGGGTGAGGTGTTGAGGTCGGCGGTTAGGGAGCCGAAGGCAATGCTCTGCTCGGCGAGGTAGTAGCGTAGGGGATTGTCCTTACCCATCGAGAGGGTAAAGTTAGCCTCTGGTAGCTGGCTGAGGAGATTACCTAGGTGCCCTTTGGGCGACTTCCCCGAGGAGATGAGTGTCCACTCACTAAGGGCATCGCTGGAGAGCTTCGTCACGACACGTTGTAGGGAGCTAAGCCCCGAGGAGATGGAGAGATGTGAACGCATGTCTCCCGAGCTGAGTGTGCCGAGGATCGTCTGCGGAGTCGTCGTGACCTCTAGGTCTGCACGTGGTGGGGCGATGATCTCCTCGCCGAGGGTGAAGTGCATGCTATCGACACTCGCTACGAAGCTGTGTGTATCCTGTAGGTCGGAGCGTAGCTCTCCCTCTAGGCGCAGCTTGGCCGCTATCGGGGTCTCACTTAGTCCGAGACGATGTAGATCTAGGTCAATGAGGTCGATACCGACAGCAGTCGTGATCCCCTTGCGGGAGAGGATACCATCGAGCTGTAGGGAGAGGTTAGCCCCTGGGTTCTCACTATTGAGCGATACCCCTAGGTAGCCCTTGTCAAGACTCCCGTCGAGGGTAAGGCCGTGTAGCTGTAGGCTACCCCAGCTAGCCTCGTGAAGTCGTCCCGAGAGGCTCACACGTGTATGAGGGCTAAGTGGGTCGAAGCCCTGCCCTCGTACCACTATATCGGTACTCACCACCCCGATCGAGTCTAGGGGCATGAAGTGGCGGACATCTAGCCCAGCGACACGTAGGGTTGCCTCGTAGCTCTTGGTGGCCTCGTGGAAGCGTCCCTTTAGGGAGATGGAGCCTGTGCCCTCCGTGGCACTAAGGTCGGAGATGTAGCTCCCTCGGCGCAGGTCTACATTGCCCCGTAGGGTAAGATCCGCTGGTAGGCGATACTCCTTGGCTAGGTCAGGAGCGACGAGGGCAAGTAGGAGACTTGCCTTCTTGCCTAGCTTACCATCTAGGTAGAGCTTGCCTGCTCGTGCACGGGCATCGGTGAGTGCGTAGAGCTTGCCCTGCATGGATAGGGAGAGCACATCGGGCCAGCGTAGCTTGGCCTCACTCAGTCGTAGCTCCGAGAGGCTACCCATACACCCGACCCGGAGTGAGATCGGGGCGATGAGCTGTCTGTGGGCTAGCTTGCCACGGAAGACGCCCCCTTGGTCTAGTTCCTCCAGCTCCTTGCCCGTAAAGGTCAGGATATCCTTTGTCCCTATCGAGGCCTCTGCTGAGAGGAGGAAGTGTGCCAAGCTATCGCCCTGCATGATGCTCCAGGGGAGGATCATATCGCCACGGATGAAGGAGGCATCGGTCGTCAGATCTAGTCCCTCTAGCTCGATACGTGTGCTGTCCATGCGGTAGAGTCCCGAGAGATGAACGAGCTTAAGCCCCGACTGCTCTCGGAGCTGTCCCTGCCGGAGGCGAAGGGATAGGAGCATCCCCTCGGAGTCGATGTCCTCCGCCTCTAGGCGTATATCAGAGGCTAGGATATGCTGATAGTCGAAGACGGGCTCGACGGAGATCCCTTGGTCGACGGCATAGCTGAGCTCACGACCCTCGAGTCGTGCATGAGCTAGACGGAAGTGCATAAGCTCTAGGTCGGCCTCCCCTCGTGTGGCCTTGAGGCTCGTGACCTGTGCTGTCACGAAGAGGGAGTCTAGGGGCATCTCTACCTCTACCCGAGTCTGTGCTAGATCTATCTCCCCGGCACGTATCAGCCAGCGAATGGTGTCGGAGTCCTTCTCCTTCTTCGTCGTGTCAGCGCTGTAGTAGTGGACATAGCCCCCTCGAGCCATGAGACGTCGTAGCTCTACCTGCTCTCTATCGAGGTCTACGAAGAGTTGCTCTACAGCTGCCTCGGGTAGGCGAGCCCTGAGGCGACTAAGACCGGTGCTGTCGGTATAGTTAATGGTGGCATCCTGCAGGTGAATGCGGGGCACCTCTAGGTGCTTGTCGAAGAGCGGGCGTAGGCTGGGCGAGAGAGACAGCGACCCTAGGGTCAGTAGGGTGTCACCCTCAGCCTTGATTACCTCTACTCCCGTCACATTCAGGTCTAGGGGGAAGCCTAGGTGCAGATGATCAATATGCACCGTCATCCCCGTCCGCTCTGATAGGATCTTCGTCGCCTGTGCGACGACGAAGCGCTGCACAGGTGGGAGGTAGAGGAGGATAGAGAGCAGTAGGAGGAGCGCAAAGGGGGCGATGAGTATCCCTAGTAGGATGCGCTTGATGGTCTTCGCTCTGGGCGACATGCCGTCTTCGTTGTCTTCTTTATATATGTGGGTGTCCCGCTCCTAGTGCTGTAGATACCAAGAGTAGAGACGCTGTACTCCGTCCTCGATCTCTACGGTGTGGTGCCAGCCTAGGCTGTGGAGCTTCGCTACGGAGGTGAGCTTGCGCATGGTGCCATCGGGCTTGGTGCTGTCCCACTCGATCACTCCCTGGTAGTCGGTCTCCTTCGCTATGAGCTCAGCTAGGGCACGGATTGTCAGCTCCTTGCCCGTGCCGATATTGACGTGGCAGTTGCGTATCTCCTTGCCCTCGGGACAGAGGTCTCGGAAGTCTACATTCAGGAGGATATGCACCGAGGCATCAGCCATATCCTCACTCCAGAGGAACTCTCTGAGGGGACTGCCCGAGCCCCATAGCTTCACTCGTCCGGGGTAGATGCCGAAGGGCGCAAGGAGCTCTGCTAGCTCCCCTTCGCTCATCCCCTCACGGTAGCCCGTGACGGGACGCTTCGTGAGGTCACGGAGGACGGCCTCTGTATCGTGCTCGCCGAGGCGTCCTGCTAGGTAGATCTTGCGGATCATAGCTGGTAGGACGTGGCTATTCTCTAGGTGGAAGTTGTCGTTGTAGCCGTAGAGGTTGGTGGGCATCACGGCCAGATAGTTCGTGCCGTACTGGAGGTTGAGGCTCTCACAGAGCTTGAGCCCTGCGATCTTTGCTATGGCATAGGGCTCGTTCGTGTACTCCAGGGGTGCGGTGAGGAGCTCCTCCTCACGTATGGGCTGGTGGGCATCACGTGGGTAGATACACGTACTGCCGAGGAAGAGTAGATCCCGCACACCGTGTCTGAAGGCCTCGCCGATGACATTCTGCTGGATCTGGAGGTTGTCGTAGATGAAGTCTGCTCGATAGGTGTTGTTGGCAAGGATCCCACCCACATGTGCGGCAGCTAGGATCACGGCCTCGGGACGCTCCTCGTCGAAGAACTGACGTACGGCTACGGCATCCGTTAGGTCAAGCTCACTGTGGCTACGTCCAACGAGGTGTGTAAAGCCACGCTTCTGGAGGTTAGCCCAGATCGCCGACCCCACGAGTCCCCTATGTCCTGCGACATAGATCTTAGTCTCTGGTGTGATCTTAGCCATTAGAGTCGTCCCTCCCTATGAGTGGCTACATACTGCACATCGTGCTCGACCATGAGACGTACGAGCTCCTCGAAGCTCGTCTTCTGCGGGTTCCATCCCAGCAGGGTCTTGGCCTTCGTGGGGTCGCCTAGTAGGGTCTCGACCTCTGCGGGGCGGAAGTACTTGGGATCAACCTCTACCAGCACACGACCCGTAGCCAGGTCTATCCCCTGCTCCCCGACGCCCTCACCCTGCCAGCGAAGCTCTATGCCCACGTGTGCGAAGGCACGCTCGGTGAACTCACGGACAGAGTGCTGCTCACCCGTGGCGATCACGAAGTCCTCGGGCTGGTCATGCTGGAGCATCAGCCACATACACTCTACGTAGTCACGTGCATAGCCCCAGTCACGTAGGGCATCGAGGTTGCCTAGGTAGAGCTTGTCCTGCTGTCCTGCTGCGATACGGGCTGCAGCGAGGGTGATCTTCCTCGTGACGAAGTTCTCGCCTCGGCGCTCACTCTCGTGGTTGAAGAGGATGCCATTGACAGCGAACATCCCGTAGCTCTCTCGGTAGTTCTTCGTGATCCAGTAGCCGTAGAGCTTCGCCACACCATACGGTGAGCGGGGATAGAAGGGGGTCGTCTCCCGCTGGGGGGTCTCTTGTACGAGCCCGAAGAGCTCGGAGGTGGAGGCCTGATAGACCCTCGTCTTGCGCTCCAGGCCTAGGATACGTACTGCCTCTAGGAGCCTAAGTGTCCCCGTAGCATCTGACTCGGCGGTGTACTCGGGTACATCGAAGGAGACCTTGACGTGGCTCTGTGCCGCTAGGTTGTAGATCTCATCGGGCTGTGTCATCTGAATAATGCGGATCAGCGAACTAGAGTCCGTCATATCCCCGTAGTGGAGGTTGATGGAGCGCTGCTGCTTCATATCGCGTACCCACTCGTCGAAGTAGAGGTGCTCGATACGACCGGTGTTGAAGGACGAAGAGCGGCGAATGATCCCATGCACCTCATAGCCCTTCTCTAGTAGGAATTCAGCGAGGAACGAGCCATCCTGACCCGTGATCCCCGTGATGAGTGCGACTTTGTTCACTGTACACATGCTTTATTTCGGATGAATCTTTGGCACAAAGATACATATATAATAATAGGAGGTCGATACCCCCTAGGCAGGGGTGCGCACGGCCTTAGGACGAGATACCCCACCCTAGGGCTCATGCGTGCCGTGGGGTGGGGTATCGCCGGGAGTATCTCGCTATCCTTAGTGCTGTCCTCGCTGGAAGCTCAGGATGCTGTTGCCCACCACGCTTAGGCTACTGAGCATCATCAGTCCGCCTGCGAGCATAGGGCTCATCAGATAGCCCGTGAAGGGGTAGAGCACACCTGCTGCGATGGGGATAGCGGCGAGGTTGTAGATACAGGCCCAGAAGAGGTTCTGACGGATCGTCCCTAGTGTCCTATGGGCTAGGTCGAGGAGCTCCCCTACGGCCTCTAGGCTAGAGGAGCGTATGGTCACCATAGCCGTCTCCATCGCTAGGTCACTCCCCTGGCCCATAGCGATACTGAGGTCGGCGAGGGCGAGGGCGGCAGCGTCGTTGATCCCATCTCCCACCATCGCTACCCGCTTGCCCTCGGACTGTAGACGACGGATGTGCTCCGCCTTGCCCTCGGGCAGGACGCCTGCGATGTAGCTGATCCCTCCGACTTGGTCTGCGACGGCCTCGGCGGCTCGTGCTCCGTCCCCCGTGAGCATCACTACCTCGATCCCTCTGGATCTCAGACGGGCAATCGCCCCTGCCGATGTAGGGCGGAGGGTGTCACTGATAGCCAGTACGGCCAGCACCTCGGTCTCGCTGGCATAGAGGCTACAGGTAGCTCCAGCCTGCTCACTCTGCTCGAGGGCGCTCTGCGCCTCGGGGCTTAGGCTGATCCCAGCCTCCTCGACGAAGGCTCGGCTACCGACCCGATAGACGACGCCCCCGATCGTCCCCTGCAGCCCCCTGCCAGCGACCTCGGCGAAGGCAGAGACCTGTAGTGGATTGAGCGTGACCCCGAGCTCCTGCACGATGGCCGAGGCGAGGGGATGGGCGGAGAGCTGCTCCAGCCTAGAGAGCCTCAGGTGATCTACCCGACTGCTCCCCGAGAGCCAGTGGATGGCTCGTACGGTGGGGTGCCCCTCGGTGATCGTCCCCGTCTTGTCTAGTACGATGGTGTCTATGTGCTGTGCGGCCTCTAGGCTCTCAGCGTTGCGGATGAGGATCCCCTGACTAGCTCCCCGTCCGATACCCACCATAAGAGCTGTCGGGGTGGCGAGGCCTAGAGCACAAGGGCAGGCGATGATCAGTACGGTGACGGCGGCTACAAGTCCCTGCGTAGCTCCTCCCTCGGGGACGAGGAGGAACCACAGAGCCCAGGTAAGGAGCGCGATGAGGACGATCACGGGGACGAAGATGCGGGCGATACGATCCACGAGTCTCTGTATCGGAGCTCGGCTGGACTGCGCTTCCTGCACGAGGCGGATGATACGAGCTAGTACGGTAGCTCGCCCGACTTCGCTCGCGCGGTAGGTGAGGGTGCCCGAGCCGTTCAGTGTGCCGGCATAGACCTGTGCTCCTGCGGTCTTGGCCACGGGGATGGGTTCGCCACTGATGAGCTGCTCGTCGGCATAGGACTCACCCTCTACGACTAGACCATCGACGGCAAAGAGCATCCCCGGCCGTGCCCTGAGGAGCATCCCCGGCTCGACCTCCTCGACGGGGATCGTGCGCTCCTGCTCTCCCTCGACGAGGAGGACTTCTCTCGGTTGGCTGCCCATGAGCTGTCGTAGGGCAGTGGCTGTCCTACGCTGTGCCCGAGCCTCGATCACCTTGCCTAGCAGGACGAAGGCAATCGTCATCGAGGCTGCCTCGAAGTACAAGTGGTGCAGGTGGTGCTCCGCCCCCGAGGCGAAGTACTCCCCGAGGTGCACGAGGCTGAAGACGAAGGCCGTCCCCGTGCTCAGTGCCACGAGCAGATCCATCCCTGCAGCACGTGCTCGTAGCTGCTGCCAGCCACGGGTATAGAAGCCCCGCCCCAAGACTAGGAGGACGATCGTCGTGAGTAGAGCCGAGACCGAGGCCTTGAGGGGCGTGATGGGGTGTGCCATCATGAGCCCCATGACGATGAGTGAGAGCACGATGGCGAGCACCGCTTGGCGTCGCTGGGTGAGCTCCTGACGGTGGCGAAGGGCTTCGATCTCCTCGGGGCTCACCTCATCGATACGTAGATCGTAGCCCATGCTGGCTACGGCTTCTCGCAGATTCTCGGGGGTACACTGCTGTTCATTATATACAACGAAGGCTGTAGCAGCCGATAGATTGACGCTGGCGGAGGAGACTCCCGTGACGCCCTCTAGGGCCTTCGTGGCATGCGAGGCACAGGCGGCGCAGTTGAGCCCGAGTAGGGGAAATGTTTTCTTAATCATACCTAGACCAAATCTGCAATATATGATACGTCGAAGGACTTGCCTACTCCTATTCCGGGGGCACTCCTTCCTTGTGTAGAGAACACCCCAGCACGTGAGTGGTTCATCCCGCAGGCTTCCTCCTCTCGCTCCTTCCTCCCCTCTCTCTGACCTTCGCTTCCGTGCTCCTCCTCTCATCCTTCAGCACTCCGCCCCCTCCCTGCTCACCTCTTAGGCCTCCGTCCCTCTATTCCTCCCTCCGTCTTTCCACACCCCTATCCCCGCTCGCTTCTATTCCAAACATAACCCTCGCGCGCGTATACATTATGCTAGGGCATGGGGGTAGGGTGGGAGAGGTGTCTCCTCTCTCGGCGAAGGGAGGAGGGGTGAGTCGCTTTTTCCCCTCTCGTAATGTATTATGTGTCAGTCGTTCCGAGAGGGCAAAAACGCTCTTACCGAGAGCGCAAGTGCGCTCTCGGTAAGAGCGCCTCTGTCTCCTTACCTAGATGATGAATGCGTTCTTTATAGGAGCGCAAGTGCGCTCTCGGTAAGAGCATTTTTGCCCCCTCGGAGAGCCCGAAATGGGGGGCACGAGAGCCCTGGGGTTTCGAGCCTATCCGTACGGCTCGTAGGGAGGGCGCTGTGGGTGGGGGCTAAC
>ERZ773077.1244-NODE-1244-length-17885-cov-34.272238_pt1 | contig 17885 bp, 13 predicted proteins | sample MGYA00580612_ERZ773077 | MGnify/ENA primary metagenome ERZ773077 (study PRJEB29015, sample SAMEA2737971) | human oral metagenome | biome: human oral; feature: human-associated habitat; material: dental | place: China | collected 2021 ...
AGCTCACCGCTTCGCTGAACTTCACCCACTACCGACTCAATAACTGGACGTACAACACCTTCCAGAACTACCACCAGGGCTCGGCTAATGACCTCAATCTGGAGCTCCGTATCGACCGCAACTCCGTGGACAACCCCGTCTACACGCGTCGTGGCTCGGACTTCTCCTTCTCGGTCAGCTTCACGCCTCCCTACTCGCTCTTCGATAAGAAGGATTACTCCGATCCGTCTCTTCCCCTCTCGGATAGATACCGCTTCTTGGAGTATCACAAGTGGAAGTACTCTGGTAAGGTCTTCCTGCCGCTCATGAACCCCACGACTGTCAAGCGTACTCCCGTCTTGATGGCGCGCGTCGAGGGCGGTATCATCAATAGCTACAACAAGTACAAGCGCTCGCCCTTCGGTACCTACTACATGGGTGGTGATATGATGTCTGGCTCTATGGGGAACTATATGAACGAGACCATCGGGCTGCGCGGGTATAAGAACGGCTCCATCGCTGGGGCTAACTACGACTACGCCTACTCGTATATGAAGGCTTCGCTCGAGCTCCGCTATCCGCTGATCTTCGAGCAGTCGACTACCGTTTGGGTCCTCGGCTTTGCTGAGGCAGGGAATGCTTGGTCGGATATCAGCCGCTACAATCCCTTCGACCTCAAGCGCTCGGCTGGTGTCGGTGTGCGCGTCATGATGCCTATGATCGGGCTCCTCGGGCTTGACTGGGGCTATGGCTTCGACCGACCCAACGGCTATAACGAGCGTGGCGGTAGCAACATCCACTTTGTCCTCGGGCGTGACCTGTAGTGGCATAAGTCAAGGCCTCGGTGCGTAGCGCCTACGCGCCGAGGTGATGTCTCACACTAAATCCTAAGATTGCAGTATGAAGAAGATTCTTTTCCTTCTGGCTCTGCTCCTGCTCCCTCTCGGAGCTGCCAAGGCCCAGAAGATCGCACTCGTCGATATGGAGTACATCCTCAAGAAAGACCCCTCGTATGCGGTGATGAACCGCCAGATCGAAGACCTGTCGAAGAAGTGGCAGGCTGAGGTCGCTGGCTACGAGAAGAAGGCTGAGGAGGCCTACAAGTCTTATCAGAGCGAGGCTGCTCTGCTCTCTGCCCAGCAGAAGAAGCAGCGCGAAGAGTCTATCGTTGCGCTCGAGAAGCAGGCCTATGAGCTCAAGCGTAAGTACTTCGGTCCCGAAGGGGAGCTCTTCAAGAAGCGCGAGTCGCTGATGAAGCCCATTCAGGATCGCGTATGGGCCGCTATGAAGGAGCTCGCTCGTCGCGGTGGCCTCCAGCTTATCATCGACCGCTCCTCCTCTAAGATCGTCTACGCTGACCCAGGTCTGGATATCAGCGAAGCAGTCGTCTCGACCCTTGGTCTTGACCGATAGTAATAGTCAAATCAACTAATTAAACGTAATAACCCAAGACAATGAAGAAGTTCCTCATTTCCCTCCTCCTGATGCTCCCTCTGGCATTCTCTGCTAACGCTCAGCAGAAGATCGGGGTCGTCAACACCTCCGCCATCATGGAAGCCCTGCCCGATGTCAAGGCTGCTACCACGAAGATCCAGGATCTCGCTAAGCAGTACGACTCTGAGATCAAGCGTATGCAGGATGAGCTGAAGGTGAAGCTCGAAGCTTATCAGAAGGAAGAAGCCTCTATGACCGACGTCATCAAGAAGCGCCGTCAGCAGGAGCTCCAGGAGATGGAGTCTCGCACGCAGAATAGCTATCAGATGATGCAGGAAGAGATCCAGAAGGAGCAGGAAAAGCTCATGGCTCCTATCCGCACGAAGGTCACCACGGCTATCAACAAGGTTTGTGAAGCCAACGGCTGCGCTTACGTCTTCGAGTCGGGTGTGCTCCTCGCTATGGGTAGCAGCGCTCTCGACCTGACGCAGGCTGTCAAGGATGCGCTCGGCATCAAGGCTACGGCTGCAGCTGCTGCCGCTCCTAAGGCTACCGGCCGCAAGTAATCAGCGTCGTCGCTGGAGCGCTCCAGCGCTTCAGCGATAGACAAGGAATAAGCCCCAGGCACTCGCGATGAGTGCCTGGGGCTTGCTCTTTGTGGGGTGAGGGAGAAGGCGTGCAGTGCAGGAGTGCGCCCTCACGTGGGGATAAAAAGTGAGCGACGATCGCCTCTCGGTGATCACCGCTCGTGCAGATTGATTCACATCATTGGATGTTCCTTAGGTGGGCCCAATAGGATTCGAACCTATGACCCCCTGCTTGTAAGGCAGGTGCTCTAAACCAGCTGAGCTATAGGCCCCAGTGTGCGGCCGTCACGGCCTTCGTTTGCGCTTGCAAAGGTACGAAGACTTTTCTACTCCTGCAAGTACGCCCCTCATCCCCGCTGTGGACGGCCTTCTGCCTCCCTCGCCGCTCCACCTTTCCCTTGTCAATGAAGAACCGTCGTGCAAGCCCCAGCGGGGCGACCCGCTCAGAGCCCAGGGTGCGTAGCCCTGTAAGGGCGACCAAACCCTGGGTCAGTCGCCCCTCTATGCAAATGAGCCCTACAGGGGCGACCCATCGAGGGGACCAGGGTGGGGGTGCCCTTGCACTGGTGTGCTAGGGCCGATTGAAGGATCGCCCCTGCAGGGCTCTATCTTTGTTTGATCCAAGTTACCCAGGGTTTGGTCGCCCTTACAGGGCTACGCACCCTGGGCTTTGGATAGGTCGCCCCGTTGGGGCTTAAGGCCTCGGATCTAGGTGGTGATAGGTGTGCGAAGTGTGTCTTACGATGCGTCGCCCCGCTGGGGCTGAAGGCCGCTAGTCTAAGAGGCTAGGTGTGTGCGAAGCGTGTCTTGTCATCTTGTGAGCCGAGAAGCAGTGTGCTGCGGCCTAGCTAGCAGCGCGCTGAGGGATATCCGTTAGCACCTTGATGGGTATCCCTCGGCGCCGTCAGGGATATCCGTCAGCTCCTTGATGGATAAGGGGGAGCTTGCCCTCGTGCTGAAAGCAGCGAGTGTAGGGCGATGGGGGCGCCCGTGGGGAAGGCCTCGCGCGCGTTCCTATTATAGTAGCTGGGTATTGGGGCTGGCTAGGGCTGAGGATTGAGGCTGGATAGCGGGGGCTTGGCTCGAAGAGGCTGGGGCTTGTGGCTTAGGCTCGCCTGGAGGCGCGGCGCGGTAGGGTACGGCTGCGGTGCGAATTGTGGAGGGGCAGGCCTCAGGCTTGTAGCGGCTTGAGCTCCGAGGCGTGGGGGGCCTTGGCCTTGAGCGGTGGGGGCGTAGGGGCTGAGGCTAGGGGGAGCGCGCTCAGACAAGGTATGGGGGTGTGAGATATTATTGCTACCTTTGTAGTCCATTAACGCTCATTATACGGTTACCAACCAACAGAGACTAAAGGCAAAAAGAACTTATTATAACGTTATAAGATAATGAAGAAAGGAATTCATCCTGAGAACTACCGTCCTGTAGTATTTAAGGACATGTCTAACGAAGACATCTTCATCACGCGCTCTACGATGCCCGCCAAGGAGACGATCGTAGTCGACGGCGTAGAGTATCCCCTGATCAAGGTCGAAATCTCCAGCACCTCGCACCCCTTCTTCACGGGTAAGGCAAAGCTGGTCGACACGGCTGGTCGCGTAGACAAGTTCATGAGCCGCTACGGCAACCGCAAGAAGTAGGAAGACAATTCCTTAGCTCCCGAGGGCTGCGAAGTACAAGCGTCCTCATCGGAGTCCCTTATAGGCGGTCATCTATCCCACGGGATGGATGACCGCTCTTTCTTTACCCAGGGCGGAGCTGGACGGAGGCTGTGTAGACTGCAGGGGAATGAGTATCTTTGTCTTAGCCGCCCCGCTGTGGGGCTGGCTACTCATACACTCAGCTGTTATGGAACGTATACTTCCACACGTGACCAACGAGACGGGACGACTCAAGACCGTCGTCCTCGGTCTCCCCTATAGCATAGGGCCCATCCCCACCCTCCAAGAGACTTATGATGCCAAGAGCTACGAGGCGGTACAGCTAGGCTGCTTCCCCAGCCAGGCGGACATCATCCACGAGATGGATGCTGTGCTGGCAGTCCTCGAGCGCTACGGCGTCGAGGTCCTTCGCCCCGCGCCGCTAGAGGACTACAATCAGGTCTTCGCCCGCGACGTCGCCTTCACCATCGAGGACACGCTCTTCATCTCCAATCTCATCCCCGACCGTGGGCTCGAGACCGAGGCCTTCGGGCGCTCCGTCTTCCCCCGCATCGCCGAGGGGCACCTCGAGACCCTACCCGAGCGGGTGCACACCGAGGGCGGGGACATCCTGCTCTACGATGATATCATCTTCGTCGGCACCTACCTCGGGGAGGACTACCCGAGCTACAAGACGGCACGCACCAATCACTATGCGCTGGACTGGTTCCGCGAACGCTTCCCGCACAAGCAGATCATCCCCATCGAGCTACGCAAGCATGACCACGATCCCCGCCAGTCAGTGCTGCATCTGGACTGCGCCTTCCAGCCCATCTCCCGAGGGCGTGCGCTGATCTATCCCGAGGGCTTCATGCACCAGCGCGACGTGGCGCTGATGGAGGAGATCTTCGGTAAGGACCAGCTCTTCCGCGTGACGCCCGACGAGGCCTACCACATGAGTACCAATGTCGTCTCGCTTAGCCCCGAGGCGCTGATTAGTGACCGCCACTTCGTCCGCCTCAACGAGCATCTGCGCTCCGTCTGGGGGATGACGGTCGAGGAGGTCCCCTATCAGGAGATCTCCAAGATGGGTGGGCTGCTGCGCTGCTCCACGATGCCACTTCGCCGCGAATAAGCCCTCGAAATGAACAATCTGCCCTCTTGAGGGCTTCTATAGCCAAGTAGAACGCTAATTGACTACAGAGATGAAAAGAACGATCCTAGCATTCGGGCTCGCTGCCCTCAGCCTGGTGAGCGCCTCCGCCTGCACGGCTAAGGCCTCTAGCACGGAGCAGCAGGCGAAGCCCGAGGCGCAGGCTGGTCAGCCTGCCGAAGCCAAGAAGGAACTGGTCAAGCATATTGACGCCGCCTTCATGCGCGCCAACATATACGACTATAAGGCTAATCCCACGAAGTTCGTCTTCAAGGGCAAGCGCCCCGCCGTCGTGGACTTCTATGCTACCTGGTGCGGCCCCTGCCGTAGCCTCGGCCCCAAGCTCGAGGCCGTAGCCAAGAAGTACGAGGGCAAGATCGACTTCTACAAGGTCGACGTGGATAAGAATGCCGAGCTCTCCCAGATCTTCCGCGTGCAGAGCATCCCCATGGTGCTCTTCATCCCTATGGAGGGTATCCCGACGCAGACGCTCGGTGACCTCAGCCCTGAGGAGATCCAGCAGAGCATCGACCTCATCTATAAGGCGGCTAAGTAGTCCGCCCGTGTAGGCAGCCTCGCCCCGAGGGGGAGCTCCCTACCCCGATACGCGACAGCCCCCTGTCCCACACTCGGTGGGGCAGGGGGCTGTCGCGTATGCTCGAGCGGCGGGGTGGCTAGGAGCGGAGGCGCTGCTGGATACGCTCGGAGAGCAGGCGGTAGAGCTGCTGCAGCTCGGGCTCACCCGTGAGGAGCTCCTCGTGGCGCTGCATCGTAGCCTCATCGCCTCGAGCGGCAGGCCCCGTGAGGGCCTCGCGGGCGGGGAGCGAGTGGAGCTTCATGAGGAGCTCATCCAGTAGCGGGAGGAGCGCCTTGGGCGGCAGTCCCTCACGCTCCAGCAGGCGCTCCGCCTCGAGGACGAGGTAGTTGGAGAAGTTGCACGCCAGCACGGCGCCGAGGTGGAGGTAGAGGCGCTGCGCGCTGGTAGCCTCGTGCACCTCATCGCCCAGCAGCTCCGCCAGCCTTCGTACCCTCGCTAGGCTCGCGGCGTCACTGCCCTCGATGTAGAAGGGGAGGTAGCTCCCCGCAGCGGCGCGCTCACGGCTGAAGGTCTGCAGCGGATAGAGCACGGCGCCCTGAGGGTGGTATTCGAGGAGGCGCCCCAGCGAGGTAGCGCCCGAGCAGTGTACCCACAGCCCGCGCGTCCGCCCCTCGAGCTGGCGCCACAGCTCGGGCAGGGCGTCGTCGCTGAGGACAAAGAGGTAGATATCCGCCTCGGGCAGTAGCTCCGTGAGCTCCGTGGTGAGGGCGAGCCCGCGCGTGTCATACAGCTCGGCCAGCTCCGAGGAGAGGCGCTCCACGGAGGCACGGCTGCGGCTGTAGAGCTGTACGAGCGTCCCTGCCTCGGGATGCCTGAGGAGGGCATGCACGAGGTGGCTCGCCAGCCGCCCCGCACCGAGGAGGACAATCCGCGGGGGCTGCTCTGGGCTTCGTGCCTCCATCTAGGCTTCGGCGACTTCGCTAGGCTCCTCGGGGACTACGTAGCGGCCGATGTGGATCTTCTCCCACTTGAGGCTCTCGGTAGGACGAGGCTCGGGGATGCGCTCGCGGTGGCCGACGGCGATGATGCAGAGCACCTCGAGCTGGTAGGGGATGCCGAGGACATTGCGCACATACTCGGTGGACTCCTGTCCCGCACCCGTGTAGCAGCCGTAGGCATCCGCCCAGCAGCTGCCTAGACCCATAGCCTCGGCCTGCAGCTGGATGAAGCCTGCCGCCAGCGAGGCATCAGCGATCCAGCGCTCGCACTCCATGGGCGAGCCGAGGACGACGATACCTAGGGGCACTTGTCTCAGGAAGCCCGCACCGCTCTCACGCATGTAGCTCAGCTCCTCGAGGGTGGCCTTGTCCTCGACGAGGACGAACTGTGTGGTGTGCTTGTTCTTGGACGAAGGCGCACGGAGAGCGGCCTCCAGCAGCAGCTGCACCTCGTCGCCCGTGAGCGGCGTGTCTACATAGCGGCGTGCCGAGCGGCGCGTCTCGATGGCAGGCAGCAGGCGGGGGGCGGCCTCCTTGGCTGGGGTGAGGGTGAGGGCGGCAGCAGGCTCGTCGGACTCCTTGAGCAGCTCGCCAGCCAGGCTTGCGATCATGCTGCGGTAGCTGGCATCGGTGCCCTCGCCGTGGCGGTGCTTGCCCTCGGCCTCCTCGAGGAGCTTGTAGAGGTAGTCGGAGATGCGCTTGGTGAACTCCTGGGGTAGGCTTGCTTTGCTTGTCTTCGTATCCATAGGGTTTTGGGAATAAATAGGGTCAGGGAAGGGATGGGCTAGGGGAGCCAGCGGCTGAGGCTATCGGCCAGCTGCGGTGCGTCGCGCCTCAGCAGCCAGGCCTCGCGTATGGTGTAGCTCAGCGGGAGGCTGCAGTCGAGCTCGGGGAGGATCTTGCGGTAGCGCTCTGCCTCGCGTCCCGTAGCCAGCGTATAGTCTATGCTGCCCGCCGCCACACGCATCGCCAGCTGCTCGCTCGGGTAGAGGGAGTCATAGCTGAGGTGTATGGGCTCGCCGATCTCCTCGCTCAGGTGCTGGACGAAGAGCGTGTAGGGCGAGCCCTCGGGCAGGACGAGGGTCTTGCCGCCGAGGGCCAGCTGCTGGCGGATCAGCTGGGCGCTGTCGCGGCGCTGCACGAGGTAGAGGGGTGCAGCGCTGTGGGCACGCCAGGGACGGAAGCTGAGGGTGTCGACCTCAGAGGTATGGGCCAGTGGGCGTGCTATGAGGTCGACCTCACCGCGGCGCAGCGCCGCGAGGGCGCGCGTCCAGTCGTTCTCCAGCACGACCTCCACACGGAGGCCGCTGCGGGCCGTGAGCTGCTTCGCCAGCTCGTAGATCGCCCCCGTACGCAGGCCGTCCTTGATCTCGACGGCGCCGTCGGTATAGGCCGAGAGGATGCGCAGTACACCCTCGCGCTGGATCTCGGGCCAGTCACGCTGGACTATAGCCTCCTCGCCGACTTGGCTAGTGCCCGCGCTGGGACGCAGGTAGTACATCAGTCCGAGGGCCAGCAGCAGCGCCAGGAGGTAGCCGAGGAGGCGTGGGGTGAGCTTGGGGAGCGTCATAGGGCGAGCTAGTTATTAAGGTCCACGACGACGCCAGCCTGCAGGTGCATGGGGGCATAGGGGTACTTGTGCATGGAGAGGCGTGGGTTGGAGAAGAGCGCCTCACCGACGTTGTACATCTCGAGGAAGAAGCGGGCGCGCTTGAGACGGAAGTTGGCATAGGCGTTCACCAGTGCGGTCTTCCCCCCGACATAGCCCTCGGTCTGCAGTGCGAACTGCTGCGTCGTGGGCTGATAGTAGGGTGCGTGGTAGCTGCTGTGCCAGTAGCCCTTGACCCCGAGGTCAATGCGCATGACGCTCGCCACGAGGAAGCGCAGGTAGACATCCGCCGCCGCCGAGAGCTCGGGCAGGGGCAGGATGCTCTCTACGGAGCTCTTCTGATAGGCGGCGTCCAGCTCCCAGTTCAGCATGCCCCAGCGGTTGGCATGACGCAGACGCAGGGCCAGCACCTGGATCAGAGGCCCGTACTGCTGCGTCTCTCCCTTGCTGTCGAAGTAGAGATAGTTCTGCAGCGAGCTCGTGCGCAGCTCTGCGCTGGTGCCCCAGGAGGCTAGGTGCAGGCGGGCGCCGAGCTCTACGCGGCGGGTGAACTCCAGCTCCTTGTCCCACCAGCCATAGGTGCCGTGGTGGTGCGCTGCGAAGAAGGAGGGGGCGCCGTTCTCCAGTAGTCCGTCGGCCTCGAGGGCAAAGCGGCGCCCCAGGAGGCGGAAGGCGGTACGCACATCCCCCTCGAGGCGCAGCGCGCCGAGGTCTCGGCCGAGGACACCCAGCTCGGCACGCCCCGAGAAGTTGAGCCCCTCGCCCTCACGGCGCTCGATGAGGCCGCCGACGAAGGTCGAGGAGAAGCGCTGCCGCTGGTAGCGGTGTGTCGTGCTGTCGGGCAGATCAGCCCAGTTGTTCTCCTGCCTCAGGTAGGCTGAGAGGCCGAACTTGACCCAGGGACGGAAGCCCTCCAGTAGCGAGAGCGCCAGCGTGGTACGCAGCGTGGCGAGCTGGGCACTATCGTTCGGCATCGTCAGGTCCGTCTCGGTGCCGTCGGCAGCCTTCACCTTGTGCGACACGACGGGCGTGCCGAAGGCCTTGGTGAAGGCTTCGGAGGGGCTCTCCGCCTTGAACTGACGGCTGTGCTTGGTGTAGTAGTTGGTCAGCGAGAGGCCTGCGACGGGGACGAAGACGAGGCTATCCACCTGCAGACTGTCGCTCCTGACCACCATCCCAGGTGTGCTGGGGGCGGGGACGCGTACCGCGCGGCGCTGGTAGCTCCCGAAGCGGTAGGTCTGCGCGAGGAAGGCGTGCCCGAGGCGCTGCAGGTTGTGCAGGTTGCGATCCAGCAGCACGGGGACATCCTTGGCACTGATGCGCGTGCGTCCGTTGGTATAGCGCTCGGGGTTGTTGATGTAGTCCGCATTGGTGATCCCACCGTTCTCCTCCTGCTTGTAGTAGTCGTTGGCCACGTAGGCGTAGAGCTCGTAGCGGTCACCGCGGTAGCTGGTGAAGACGCGGTAGCGGGCGTCCTTGCTCCTATTATAGGTATAGTAGCCGAGGGCGTTGCGGTAGTCGAAGTTCACGCCGAGGTTGAGCCTGCGACCGAGGTTGACGCCGAAGTCCGCCGCCAGTACGTCCTCGGCCTCGTTGGTGGCGAAGTTCTTCTGATAGCGCACCAGGGTAAAGGGCGTCTTGGTGTCGTAGAAGCGTACCTCGCTCGGTGTGTAGAGCATGCCGTAGTAGCCATCGACGTAGAAGAAGTCGCTGACGCCCTGCGGGCGGTCGAAGAAGTACTTGCTCTGCCAGAGCGAACTCATATTCCCCTGATAGCTCACCCCTAGGCTGCGGTACTCGGGACTGATATACTCGTAGGTGTAGTGCGTCAGGGTGTCGGGCATCTGGACGCGTACGGTGCGTCCCACCTCGGGGATGAGGCGGTAGGCGCGGAGCTTGTCACCGCGTACCATCTTGACCTCGTCGGGGATCGTCTCGACCTCCCGTACGGCGTAGGGATCTAGGGTCTTGTACTGGGGCTGCTGCGCCAGTGCAGGCGCTGGGAGCCCTAGCACTAGGAGCGCTAGGGGTAGATATAGCTTGGGATTCATTCGGGGGATATATCGCGTCGTTGTCTAGGGGCGGAGCCTTAGCACTGCTCCAGGCCGCAGCTGCAGCCCTTGGGGTCGAGCTCGATCGTTAGGTGGCTCACTAGGCGCGCCGTCGCCAGCTGGCGCACGGCCTCCTTGAGCTCGGCGAGCTGGCGGGGCTTGGTCAGGCGCTCGCAGTCGTAGACGAGGTGCAGGGTGCCGATGTGCTGCTCGCCGTTGAGCGTCCAGAGGTGCACGTCGTGCACAGACAGCACGCCCTCCAGGCGCAGCACCTCCTGGACGAGCTCCTCGCTATCGACGTCCTCGGGCACCCCTTGGAGGAAGATGCGGAGGTTGTCCCTGAGATTGAAGTACACATTGTACAGTACCCAGCCCGTGATGCAGAGCGAGAGGATGGGGTCAAGGATGGGGAGGTCGACGAAGTACATGACGACGCTGACGATGAGTACAGCCACCCAGCCCAGTACGTCCTCCATCAGATGCAAGCGCATGGCCCGCTCGTTGAGCGAGCTGCCGCCCATCATACGCCAGGCCGCGTAGCCATTGACCGCGAGGCCGAAGAGGGAGAGGACGAACATCCCCCCCGCGTGCGGCTCGCTCGGTGTGATGATGCGCTCGATGGACTCCTTGATGACGAAGGCCGAGCCCACGAGTAGGATGATAGAGATGAGCAAGGCGCCCAGCAGGGAGAAGCGCTTGTAGCCGTAGCTGAAGTTCTGGTCGCGGCCCTTCTTGGACAGGCGCTCCAGATACCAGGCTACGCCCAGCGAACAGGAGTCACCGAAGTCGTGCAGCGCATCCGACAAGATCGCTACACTCCCCGTATAGAGCCCGCCGACGAGCTCCACGAGGGCAAAGAAGAGGTTCAGCACGAAGCCGAGGAAGATATTCCCCTCCGCCTGGTGATGATGGTGATGGTGGTGGTGGCCGTGCCCGTGATGACAATGGCTGTGGCTGTGTCCCGCCTTGTGCTCGTGCCCCTGCTGCTGGCTGGGACAAACTCCTGCCTCATGCTCGTGGCTATGCTGCTGGCTGGGGCAGTGCTCCGCCTCAGGCGTGTGGCTATGCTGATGGTTGGGACAAGCCCCGCCCGCGTGCTCGTGATGCTGCTCGTCGTCGACCTCTTCGCTGATCGTGTGGCTCATAATGCTCCTATGCTTGATGCCTGCTGCTAGGCTCCTTTATACTAACTAACGTCCTTATGAGTACAAAAGTACGGCTTTTTGGGGGCATCGATCGCGGCGCCTCGCCTCGCTGCTTTGCGCGCTTCCTCATCCCGCTCGCTGTCCTCCCTCCCCTTTGCTCTCTCCTCCGCTGGATCGTATCCCTTAGCCCTGCCTATCCAGCCCCGCGCAGTCTTGCCTCCCTCTAGCTGGTAGAGCGTGGGAATGCTCCCTCGCAGCTATACGCTGGACAGAGGATTCGTATCGCTCTTGGGGGGTGAAGTACGGAGACCATTTTCGGAAGCTCCCGAAAATGGTCTGTCTCGGTAGCGAGCTCAGCGTGTGATCTCTACGCTGCTACTCGCTAAGCTGTAGCGTGGAATAGCTCTCGGCGGCGTCACGACTAGCCCTCAGCTCTGTGAGGGATGAGTATTGGCGGCGCTGAGGGATATCCATCAACGCTGTCACGGATAGGTTGGAAGGCTGTGAGGGATACCCCTCAGCTTAGCCCCCGCAGTAGGTGGGTGGAGCTGCGGTCAAGTCGACGGGGCAAGCCATCCTGCTCCGAGCGGGGCACGAGACCCCTCGGCCTTGTCTTCCAAAGAAGGGAGGCCTACTTAGCGCTAGTATGCTACGGAAAGTTTTGTACCTTTGAATCATAGTTAGCCCCTAGCACTCGCCATGCTCAGAGGAGTACGGCGGAGAGCTAGGATACCTGTGTAACCTAATTCCATATGTAAGATGAGTGTAAATTCAACTAGTACGTCACCGAGGACAGTCATCATGCTTTACGGCCCCCATGATTCTGGTAAGACGACATCACTTAACCACCTGATCGGACTTTTGGATCCGAGTCAGAAAGATTGGCCTCAGGGGAAGGATAGGAGAGTGCTTGTCGATTATCAGGACAAGCGTATTCTTGTAATTACCGATGGGGATCCTGAAGTAGACATGGAGGCTAAGCTAAAATTCGCAGACCAACAGAGGTTCGATATCTTTGTTACTGCAGCGAGGACAAGGGGAAATACACGGAGGGAAATCCGCGACTATGCCCAGAAGCTCTCAGCTAATTTAATTAAGGTGCGATCGTACATTGCCCCTCAACAATATCATAGTCTAGTTAATCTAGTACAGGCAGATTCTCTCAAGGAGCTTATAGAGGGCCTTATAAAGCAGCACCCATAGCAGTGTCTCGCGAAGGCTCTCTTTAGCTTGGCTACTCCTTCTATGTTGCCTTTTGCTAGGCTAGCTTACCACTTGCTTTGCCGCGTGGAATAGCTCTCGGCGGTGTCACGGTTAGCCCTCAGCTCCGTGAGGAATAAGTATAGGCGGCGTTTAGGGATATCAGTCAGCGCGCTGAGGGATATCCATCAGCGCTGTCACGGATAGGTCGGACGGCCGTGAGGGATATCCCTCAGCTTAGCCCCCGCAATAGGTGGGCGGAGCTGCGGGTAAGGCGACGAGGCAAGCCATCCCGCTCGGAGCGTGGCGCACGGCTGCTTCGGACAAGAAGCAGACGAGGCTTGCGCTCGCGCCAGCTAAGGAAGGGACAGACGCAATACGCCCGAGGGGGCACGCCGCAGCTGCGGTGTGCCCCCTCGGGCATATTAGGCTGGAGGAGCTGGCGGATGCGTGGCAGTGGGTGGCTTAGTGCGCCTCCAGCCAGTTGGCCCCGTGCCGATGCTTAGCTCCAGCGGGATGCCGAGCTCGGGGAAGAGGGCCTTGAGAGGCGGATCGAAGTTTTTTGGAGGACTTTTGTACCTTTAGGGCATCGCGAGCCCTCGATGCTCCGACGGTGCTCTAGCCGCAGAGACTAGGGTGGCGAGCGCGTGTGCGGGCAGAGGGGAATGCATCATCAGACAAGGTATCAAATAATGAAGAGAAAAAGCATCCTAGCGCTGCTGGGCGCTGCCTGCATGGTCTCGGCACAGGCCAAGCCTCAGGCTCCACTGAAATTCGACGCGAACAAGAGTGCTAAGTCCTCCTTGACGATGCCCGACGGGCGCATCGTGCACTATACGGCCTACACGAAGCAGTACTTCGTCTCCCAGGTGGAGGATTCCACCTATCAGTATCTCAACGTCTTCGTCCCCGAGGGGGCGACAGAGCAGACGCCCATCTTCGTCCGCACCTACATCGGCGGGTATATGGAGAGCGCGGCGGGCTATCCTCAGGCGGCCGATGCCAGTGGCCGCGCCTTGGCGGAGGGCTACGTCCTGGTCATCCCCGGGAGCCGCGGACGTCGCTCTACGGTCAAGCAGGGTAAGCAGACCCTCTATACGGGGCGTGCCCCCAAGGGGCTGCTCGACCTCAAGGCCGCCATCCGCTACCTTCGTCACTTCGATAGAGAGCTCCCAGGAGACACGGAGAAGATCATCATCGACGGCACGAGCGCGGGAGGGGCAATGTCCGCCCTCGTAGGTGCTACGGGCAATCATCCCGCCTACGCTCCGCTCCTGAAGGCTATGGGAGCAGCCGAGGAGCGGGACGACGTCTTCGCCAGTGTCTGCTTCTGCCCCATTACCGACCTAGAGCACGCCGATATGGCCTACGAATGGCTCTATGGGCGGACGGCCAGCCGCCAGGCGCTGCCCGAGGCGCAGCGGCAGCTAGTTGAGGAGCTGGCGGCACAGTACCCCGCCTACCTCAACTCGCTGGGCCTAGCCAGACCCGACGGCAGGGCGCTGACCGCAGATAACTATCGAGACTACATCAAGGAGCTCCTCATCGAGAGCGCTCAGGCGGCAAAGGATGCTGGGGCGAGCATCGCCGATACGCTGGGCTTCAGCTTCTCGGCGCAGGCGGCCCTCCAGGCTCCGATCAATGGCGGTGTGGGGCAGCCTCCAGCTCCAGCGGGGCTACCGTCCGCCCCTCGGGGGATGCGTCGCGGTGCTCCTCAGCAAGGGGAGTACATCACGGGGCTTGACCTAGAGAAGTACCTGAACTATGTCGTGACCACGCAGCCGCTCAAGGGCGTCCCCGCCTTCGATAGCTATCAGGTGGGTGGCGCTGAGGCAAGCGGCGAGAATGGCCTCTTCGGCGACGCCCGCGGATCGGATGCCAACTTCACCCCTTGGGCGGCAGGCAAGACGGGGGCTAAGCTCAGCGCCGAGCTCCTAGAGCGTGTGCGCCTGATGAACCCTATGGGCTTCATCGGGGATGCCCAGGCGACGAATGCCCCCTACTGGTATCTCCGCCATGGGGCTCGGGACCGAGACACGGCCTTCCCCATCGTGATCAACCTCGCGGCTCAGCTCCGTAAGCATGGGCGAGCTGTGGACTTCAAGCTCCCGTGGAACCGTCCCCACAGCGGCGACTATGCCCTGAACGAGCTCTTCGCCTGGCTCAAGGGCATCACCCGCTAAGGACGCGGGATAGACACAGAAAGCCCGAGGGGGCACGCCGCAGCTACGGTGTGCCCCCTCGGGCGTATTAGGGTGAAGGAGCTGGCGGAGGGGTGGTGGCGGGGGACTTAGTGTGCCTCCAGCCAGTTGGCCCCCGTGCCGATGCTCACCTCCAGTGGGACACGCAGCTCGGGATAGACGGACTCCATCGTCGTGCGTACGAGGTGGGTGACTTCGTCGAGTTCGTCCAGAGGGACGTTGAGATTGAGTTCGTCATGCACCTGCAGCAGGATCTCGGAGCGTAGGCCGCGGCTGCGCAGCTCCTCCTCGAGGCGTATCATAGCGATCTTGATGAGGTCGGCGGCCGATCCCTGCAGCGGGGCGTTGATGGCGTTGCGCTCGGCATAGCCGCGTACGACGGCGTTGGCGCTATTGATGTCGGGCAGGGAGCGTCGGCGGCCTAGGAGGGTGGAGACATAGCCCTGCCGCTTGGCCTGCTCGACCACCTCGTGCATGTAGCGGGCGACGCCGGGGTAGGAGGCGAAGTAGCCATCGATGAGCTCCTTGGCCTCCTTACGCGAGATGGAGAGGCGCTCACTGAGACCGAAGGCCGAGATGCCGTAGATGATGCCGAAGTTCGCCGTCTTGGCTCTGCGGCGCATGTCGCTGGTGACCTCCTCGAGGCTGAGGCCGTAGATCTTGGCCGCAGTGGCCTGATGGACGTCCTGCCCCGAGCGGAAGGCCTCGATCAGAGCCTCGTCCCCGCTGAAGTGCGCCATCAGTCGGAGCTCGATCTGCGAGTAGTCGGCCGAGAGGAAGGTACAGCCCTCCTCGGGGACGAAGGCCTCGCGTATGGCGCGTCCCTCGGGGGTGCGGATAGGGATATTCTGTATGTTGGGGTTGCTGCTGGAGAGGCGTCCTGTGGCGGCGATCGTTTGGTTGAAGGTCGTGTGGATCTTGCCATCGGGGTAGGTCTGCTCGGGCAGGGTGTCGATGTAGGTACTGAGCAGCTTCTTCACCCCGCGGTAGTCGAGGATCTTCTCCACGACGGGGTGTCTGTCACGGAGCTTCTCCAGTACCTCCTCGCTCGTGGTGTAGCCGCCGGTCTTCGTCTTCTTGGGCTTGTCCACGATCTGCAGCTCGTCGAAGAGCGCCTCGCCTACCTGCTTGCTGCTGTTGATGTTGATCGGGTGGCCAATGAGGGTGTTGATCTCCTCCTCCAGTTCGCTGAGGCGCGCCTCGAGGGCAGCACCCTGACGGGCGAGGCAGTCCTTGTCGAGGCGCACCCCTGTGCGCTCCATGCGTAGCAGCACCCGTAGCAGCGGCATCTCCACCTCGCGGAAGAGGTCTGTGAGCTGGGCGGCCTCGAGGCGCTCACGTAGGTAGCGGTAGAGCTGATAGGTGATGTGCGTATCCTCGGCAGCATAGTACTGCAGGCGCTCGGGCGCTACTTGGCGTAGGTCGAAGTGCTTGACACTCTGCGGCGCGATCAGCTCCTCGAAGCTCATCATCTGGTATCCGAGGAACTTATCCGCCAGCTCATCCAGCCCGTGACGCATGTCGGGATAGAGCAGATAGTGGGCGATCATCGTGTCGAAGAGCTCGCCCGCGACCTCGATGCCGTAGCTGAGCAGCACCTGTAGGTCGTACTTGAGGTTCTGCCCGACCTTGAGCGAGTGCGTGGAGGCGAAGAGCGGACGCAGGCGCTCCAGAAGGGCGAGGGCGGCGCTACGCTCGGCGGGGATGTCGAGGTAATAGGTGCAGCTGTCGTCCAGGGCGAAGGTCAGGGCGACGAGCTCGGCCGTCAGCGGGTCTACGCTCGTGGTCTCGCTGTCGAAGGTGAGGACACTGGCACCAGCAGCGCGCTGGACGAAGGCCTCCAGCGTCTCCTCCGTCAGCAGCTCGATGCGTAGGGGGGCGAGCTCCGTGGGGGCAGGCGTGGCGGCCTCCTCCGTCTCCTCGAGGCTGGCGAAGAGATCATCAGCGGGGAGGTCAGCTGCCTTGGGGGCGGGTGCGGGCTTCGAGCCGAGGACACGGCTGAGGAGCATGCGGAACTCCAGCGCCTCGAAGAGCTCCCGTACCGCCTCCTCATCCTTAGGCTGCAGTCTGTAGGCCCCCGGTTCATAGTGGATGGGCACGTCGCGGCGTATCGTCGCCAGGTAGTAGGAGAGGCGAATGTCGTCGGCGCCCTCCAGCAGCTTGCGCCCCGTGGCGCCCTTGATGTCCTGGGCATGGGCCAGCAGCTCCTCGACGCTGCCGTACTCGGCGAGGAGCTTCTGTGCGCCCTTCTCCCCTATGCCCTTACAGCCGGGGATGTTGTCCACCTTGTCCCCGAGGAGCGCGAGGTAGTCGATGACTTGGCTGGGGTGCTGTAGGCCGTACTTCTCTTTGATCTCTTCCTCGCCCCAGAGCTCGTAGCCGCCGCCCGTGGCCGGGCGGTACATCCATACCTGGGGGCCGACGAGCTGCCCGTAGTCCTTGTCGGGGGTGACCATATAGACCTCCTGCCCTGCGGCGGCGGCCTGCTGGCTGAGCGTGCCGATGACGTCGTCCGCCTCGAAGTCCTCTACCTCGATGGCAGGGATGCGGTAGGCCTCCAGCAGCTGGCGGATCAGCGGCACGGCGATACGTATGCCCTCGGGCGTCTCCTCGCGCTGCGCCTTGTACTCGGGGTACTCGCGGTGGCGGAAGGTGCCGCCCTTGGGGTCGAAGACTACCGCCAGTTCGTCGGGCTGTGCCTTGCTGAGGAGGTCCTCCAGCATGAGGACGAAGCCGAAGACAGCGGAGGTGTTGCGTCCCGAGCTATCGATGCGCGGGTTCTTGATGAAGGCGTAGTAGGCGCGGTAGATCAGCGCGTAGGCGTCGAGGAGGAAGAGGCGTGACATCTATATAGGGCTTGTGGTGAAGGCGAGAAATAAGTGAAGGAAGAGCGTGCGCGGGTGGGGGACGAAGCTCAGGGGCAGGGCACGCCGCTGGTCTCGAGGCTGGAGGAGTGGCACTCAGAGCGTGGCTCGTAGCCTTAGCCCCTAGCTCCTAGGTGCTCGGTGCAAAGGTAGCGCTATTCTAGCGACCGCATAGGCTGCGGAAGCTGCAGTGCGCGCAGGACTTAGCGTCCTCAGTCTGGACAAAGGGGACTGCAGGGTCGAAGAGTTCGCTAAGTTGCTGCCGCAGGAAGGCCTCGAAGTCCGTCTGCACCGCGCCATAGGATAGCGGGGCGCGGGAGCGTGTACCCTTGCCCTTGCCTTTGGCGGGCTTGTCCGCCTCCTCCGTGTCTTCTGCGGCTGCTCTGGAAGCGGTAAGGAGGCGCTCCAACCCCTTGATACGGCCGTCGTACTGGGCACCCCTCTTGACGAGGCCAGCGTCCCCGCGCAGGAGGTAGATGACGGGGTAGAGCC
>ERZ773077.1247-NODE-1247-length-17873-cov-3.807049_pt1 | contig 17873 bp, 16 predicted proteins | sample MGYA00580612_ERZ773077 | MGnify/ENA primary metagenome ERZ773077 (study PRJEB29015, sample SAMEA2737971) | human oral metagenome | biome: human oral; feature: human-associated habitat; material: dental | place: China | collected 2021 ...
GTAAAAACTCGGCCGTCGAGCCCTTTAAGCTTGAGATTTTAAAGCGGCTAAAATTTACGCCCGTTTGCGTTTCAAACGCGACTTACGAATTTTACGCCGCGCAGATAAAAATGACCAAAAACGTTGTTTATAACCCCGTGGAGGCGCCTGTTTTAAGGCGGGAAAAGTCTGAGACGGATGAAAATTTGAGCCATTCTCGGTCAAATTTAAAAAATAGCGGCGACGATAAAAGCGCCACCCTAAAAGCCAAATTTGACGCCGAAAAAATAAATATCGTAATGCCCGCAAATTTCTTGACGCTAAAGGGGCACGAGCTAGTTTTTGACGCACTTGCGGGACTAAAAAGAAGCGATATAAAGGTTTATTTCGCAGGCGGAGGCGAGCTAAAAGCGGGGGCGAAAGCCAAATTTGACGCGCTGATAAAATCGGGCAAGGCCGAGTACTTGGGCTTTGTTTCAAAGATGGACGAGATTTACGCGGCGTGCGACTACGTGCTTGGATTTTCCAGCGACGAGGGGCTACCTAGAGTCGTCATCGAGGCGCTTGGCTGCGGGCTTGGCGTGGTGTATTCGGATATCGCCGTCATAAGGGAGATTTATGAAACCTCCTCAAAAAAGCAAGATTTTTTTATAGTTCAAAGAAGCTCGGATGCGCTTTTAGCCTGCTTTGAGAGCTTGCGTAAGCCAGCCTCAAAAAGCCCCGACGATGCCGTTATAAAGGCATTTAGCATAGAAAATTATCTTCGCGGGATAGATAGGATATATAGCGAACTTTGACGAAGGCCTCGATGTCTGCGAGGTTTTGGTCGCTAAGCTCGAAAAACGCGCTCGCGTCGATACCCTGCACGGTTTTAAACACGGAGCTAATGGGCGGCAGATGTGAGTTTATCACGAGCGAGTCGGCGACGCCTCTTTGCTCGCTGGCAAAACAAGGCCCCATCAGGCAGATCGTGGGCGTGCGCACGCTATCTGCGACGTAGTAGTTGCCCGTGTCCGAGCTCGCGTAAAGCTGCATCTGCGAGAGATAAAACGGCAGCTCCTCAAGCTTGATTTTACCTATTAAAGAGATGATTTTTAGCTCGTTTTCGCCGAATCTTTTTACGTAAGTATCGCAGATTTGCGAGCTAAAATTTGACCCGTCGTTAGTGCTATTTTTGCTGCAAATTTGAGCCTTTGATTGCTTGCCGTTTATATTTTCAGGGCTGCCGTAAATTTCGCTCGTATCGCTAGCCAAATCCGCGCAAATTTGTAGGTCGTTGGGATTTTCTGCCCGCTTTTCGTCCGTATTTTGCGCGAGTAGGTTTTGTAACAGCACCGCCTCCTCGCCGACACCGAAAATATAAACCTCGCAGTCAAATTTAGCGAAAATTTCAAAGATTTTTTCCCAAGTATGTTTTGGCGGCGTTTTCATTTTATTACCCGCGCTTAGGCTCACGCCGATCTTAAATTTGCCGCTTTTTACGATATTTTCGCGCGGAACAACGAGCGGTTTTTGCAAGCATTTTTCATATTTTAGCTCGCTCTCGTCCAGCGTTTTTAGGTAGGTTAGCAGCGTGAGGTCTTGCAGGGTATGCGGCACTTTTTTCATACCGAGCGCCAGCAGGGCAAAGTCGCTAGATACCGCGTAGTGATGCACGGCGACGATGTTTTTAGCTAGCGTGCAGCGTGCCAAAAAGAGGTTTAGGCTATTTGGCATCAGCACGTAGACGCTCTCGTAGTTGCGCAAAAAAAGATCTAGCGTGAGCCCTAGTTTTGAGGCCTTTTTACGCCTTACGTCGTTTATCGTAAATATTTTTTCTATTCGGCTGTCGTGTTTTGCGAAGGCTAGGTTTATCTCGTCGATGAGCACGTCAAATTTGCCCAGCTTTTCAAAGATCACGGTCGAGTTTGCGTAGTCGCCGATTTTAGCGGTTTGTATGAGTAAAATTTTGCCTTTTTCGCCTTTAAATTTTAGCTTTTTCATCGCAAAAAGATATGGGTAAATCAGTAAATATATGAGAAAATATATCAAAATTTAGACCTTTATTATTTATAGAATTTAGCCTAAATTTAGCATAAATTTATAAATTTACGGACTTTTTTGAGAGCACGCGGGCTAAAATTCGACTAAAAATCGCTTACTGGATTTTAATGATTTTATCGTTATAATGGGCGTTTTAAAATTAAGGGAGAAAATGACGAAGCTACAAAACCGCTTGCAAAACGCCGCCTTATACCTCGTTTGCGTTTTTATCGCCTGCGAGCATATCCCGCGCATGACGGCGGCGAAAAATATCTCGCTTTACCTCGCGCTTGTTTGCGCGATCTGTCTTTATTTCACGGATAGGACGCGATTTGCCGCAAGAGTCGGGGGAAATTTCAGCATCTCTCGCGTGCCAGCGTTTTGTCTTATTACATTTACTTTTTACGCGTTTTTGATCTCGGCCTTTCCCTACGCGCCGCAGTTTGATTCGCTGGGCAACGCTGCGGGCGAGTTTGGGCGCGGATTTGCTTTTTTGCTCATCGTTTACGTCGCGGCAAACGGCGAGACCGCTCAGTCAAAGGCCTTTTTTTACGCGCTGATAGCGGCCTTTGCGGTTATTAGTATCTACTATGCCGCGCCGCTTTTTAGCGAGTTTGAGAGGCTTGGCAGCGCGGGCGAATTTGACGCGCGGGTCGTGCGCCGAGCGTATGCGGACTACGTGGATAGATTTTTGCCTTTTGCGCTTGCGGGAGTTTTTATCTTTAGGCGGGTATGGGCGCGGATTTTGGTTGCTTTGCTCTGCTTTGCGGCCGTGGGGCTTGATATTTTGAGCGGCGTTAGGGGCAGCTGGGGCGCGATGCTGGTTTGTTTTGTTTTGTTTGGTTTTTGTTTGTATATCTTAGGCGGCGAGGCGAAGCGTAAAATTAAACTCTTTGCCGTTATTTTTGCCGTTTGCGTAGCGGGCGCGTCGGCGGCGGTTTTGAGCTCACCCACGGCGATGTATAAATTTTTCCAGATCGGGATAGTGAGCGAGGCAAATCTCCAAAACGAGAGCATGAGAGAGCGCCTTGCGGGGCTTAGCTTTAGCTCGGGTCGCGACCTAATCTTAAAGGAGCGCTTGCCGCTGCTTTTTGCGAGTCCGCGCGCGCTAATGGGGCTTGGGCACGGCAAGGAGCAGTACGACGCCTTTTTGCGCGACGAGGCGGACAAAGGCGCGCAGATCTCGATGATGCAGACGAGGCCGAGCGGCGAGCGGTACTGGTTTAACGACGAGCCGTTTTTTATCGGGCACTACTACTACTACGGTGCGGTCGGTACGGCGCTGCTACTGGGCGGTTTCATCTCTCTCTTGGCGTATTCGTTTAGGCATTTTTTACGCTCGCGCGAGCTGCTTTTTGCGGCGATTTTTATCTCGCTTGCGTGTTATTTCGGCGTGCGCGGGCTGTTTGAGGCGATAAATTTACGCATACTTTATATGTTTTATATGCTAGGATTTTTCGTCTTACTGGCGGCAAATTCGCGGGCGGGAGCTAAAGGAGGCGGCGTTGAGCGTTAGCGTTTTGATGTATCATCACGTTTTAAAAAAGGGTGGATTTATCGCCTCTAGCGCGGAGGATTTTGCCTCGCAGATGCGGTTTTTAGCGGAGGCGGGCTACAAAACTCTAAGCGCGGCGGAATTTATCCTGTACAAAAAAGGCGAGCTAGCCGTACCTAAAAAAAGCGTCCTCATCACCTTTGACGACGGTTGGAAGGACAACTACGTTTACGCCTACCCGGTCTTGCGCGAGTTTGGGCTGCGGGCGACGATATTTTTAGTGACGCAGTGGATAGAGCGCGCGAGCATGCGGCGGGGCGAGTTTATCGAGCTAACTCACTCCGAATACAAAAAAGCAGCGCCCCAGCGACCGCAGGACGTGTTTTTGAGTCTTGACGAGATAGCGGCAATGCGGGACGTTTTTGACTTTCACTCGCATACGCATACGCATTTTGACGAGTATTTCGGCGCGCTCCCGCCTGAGGAAAATTTCGCTCGGTGCCGCGAGTTTATGCTCGCAAATTTGGGCGTCGAGGATAAAATTTTGTGCTGGCCGCGCGGCAAATACGACGAAAATTTGATGCGTCTAGCTAGGAGGGCGGGTTACGAGGCGTTTTTCACGACGCAGCGAGGTATAAACAGACCAGACGGCGACCTATCGGCTATCAAGCGCATCGCCGCTAAAAAGGACGCTGCGTGGCTAAAGCGCACGCTTTTTATCTATCAAAACGACATTTTGGGCGGGATATACTCGAAGATAAAGAAGTAAAATTTTGCTCTAAATTTTGAGTAAAATTTGGGCATTTTGACGAGTCTAGCTAAAATTTGGCCCAAATTTGAGAGGCGCGAAATAATGGACGTAATTTCGCGCGGCGAGGTTTTTGCTCGCTTTGGCGTCTAAAGGATCATGATGAAATTTCGCAAATATAAATTTAAAATCATAGCCACGGCGCTACTTCTAGCGGCGATACTTGGCGCCGCATTTATCCGTATAATCCCCGATTACTCCACCTCGCGAGGTTTTGCGATAGTTTCCCTTTCCGACTACGACAAATACAAGCAGGGATACTGCCTCAAAGAAAACAGAATTTTGCCCAAAGAGGAGTTGTATAAAAAAGTGGGAGGAGCATATTTAGATAATAATGTGAAATTATACCAAATGATCGATGCTTATAGGTTGAAAACCTATGGTAGCCTTTGGTCTAGCAAATACGAAGTTGCATACTACGAACTAGAAAATATAAACTTATCGAATTGTTTTGAAGTATTAGAAAAATATTATCAAGAGGGAAAAACGACCGAGCAGATACTGATGAAAGAGCTAAAGGCTAAAAAAACCGATCCAAAGAAATATCTAAAAATAAATTTGAACGATATGAGCGTTGGATTTGATAGACCGATAGTTGGAATAGATGGTAGCGAGAATGATGTTACTGGCACTTTACTCCTTGATAAATTCGCTATATTTAACGGCAATTATATGCAATTTAACCATTCGGAGTATCTGTGCGATACGAGAGAGAGAGGAAATTTTATTATCGTGAAGAAATACTATAAAGAGAGAAAAAATGCCGTAGTTGGTATCGGAAAAGGGTTTAAATTTGATAACTGCGGCAATATAAATTATCCGCTGGAAGAAAATTATTTGGGCGGTAGAGATATAGAGAGACGCTAAATTCTCTAAGATGAATTTTATTAAAAAATTTAAGAGACTTAAGACCGATGGATGCAGAGCAAAGGTATGAATTTCACAGAGCGGCGAGATATTTGCTAGCGGTGCCGATGGTTTTTTTACTCGCTTGGTGGGCGGCGGCTTTGATTTTGGCGGTTTTGCCTTTTGAGGGCGCGCTAAGGATTGCCGTTTTTGCGGCAATATTTGCGATTTTGGCTTGCGCGCTGCTTTGGTATCTGCTCAAAAGGTATAAAAATTTTAAGCTAAGCAAGCTTTTTGTAAAAAATCCAAATCTTAGTTTGCTGCTTTTTACGGTAGAAAATTTATCGCTCGGCGCTTTTTACGGCGGGTTTTTGGCATGCCTCGCGGCGGGGTATTTTTGGGGCGAGCGTGCCGCCGGCTGGAGCGTGGCGTTTGCATTTGCGTTCGCGCCCGTTTGTTTGATCGTTTTCGTGATCTCGTATGTGTTTAACGAAAAGAAAGCCTAGGCGTCAAATTTAAGCACCCAAATTTATAAAATCAAGAAGTTCAAATTTGACGGCTAGCGTTCAAGTAAAATTTGACTTTGCAAGATCCGAGCCGATAAATTTGATCGTCAAATTTAACCAAAGCAGCCAAACTTACCGCTCGCAGCTCAAATTTACTCGTAAAATTTAACCAAAACGGCCGCATTTTACAAAGCACGCTTAGATTCGGCTCAAATTTACCCTGATTTTGCTTTTTATCGCCTCTAGCTCCTCGCCCTCAAATCTCATCAGCGTCCGCTCCACGCCGTGCTTTATCATCCCCTCTTTGTCGCACGGTACGAAGTCCCAGTCTTTTTGAAATACCGCGTGCTTGCCCATAGTTTGGTTGCCGTTGCGCTGCGTGTAGCCGTTTGTGTCCAGATCGTTATCCCACGGCCCCCACTCAAACGCCCCGCTAGGCCCAAACAGCGCGATCACGGGCACGTCGTTGGCCGCGGCTAGGTGCATGATCGCCGTATCTACGCCGATAAACATCGCGGAGCGCTTCGAGAGCGCGGCGGTTTGCTTTAGGGTGAGTTTGCCGCCCAGATTTACGGGGCTAGAGGAGCATAGCGCCAGCACGGCGTCTAGCTTTTTAAGCTCGGCGTCGTTGTTGTCGGCCGTTAGCACGACCCGCACGCCAAGCCCCTCGCAAAAGTCGATTATCGCGGCCATAGTTTCGTCGTCTGCGCACTTAAACATCCAGCGGCTAGTTAGGTGCACGTGGATAAATTTAGGCGGTAAATTTAGATAGTTGATGCACTCTGGATCAAAATACACGCTAACTCGTTTGCCGTTAGGCTCAAATCCTAGCGCGGCCAGGGCGTCTAGATTACGATCCACTGTGTGGCGCAGGCCGCCTATTTTAGGGGCTTTGTGCGTTATAATTTTATTTACAGCTTTATTTTTGCCCTCAAAGCCCACGATGGTTTTTATCTTGGCGTATTTGGCGACTATGATGCCGCGGTCGCCAGTCGTGGTCTGCACCGCGATGTCGTATTTTTGCTTTTTGATAGCGCGGATAAACTTTAGCTCGCGCCAAAGTCGCTTGAAAAAGCCGACCTCTTTTATATTCGCGCGGTCGTAGATATGGATGTTTTGGATGTTCGGGTTGCCCTCGATCATCGCCTCAGTGCCCTTGTTTAGCGCGAAATCTATCTGCGCGCCCGGGTAGATGCGGCGCAGGTTTTCGACGAGCGGAGTCGTGAGCAGCACGTCACCGATGTTTCTAAATTTCATAACTAGGATTTTGATTTTTTTATCTTTCATTTTACGTACTTCCAAAATGTGTATTGCGCGTAAAGCCTTGCTATCACGTAGCCGCGCCAGCCCTCGCGCCAGCCGCCTTTTAGGAAAAATAGCTTAAAAAACGTCCACGCGGGATTTAAAACGGCCTTAAATTTGCTTGATTTTGCGCCGAGGCTTGAGTAGCGATTTTGTTTAGCGATAAACTGCTCGATGCTGTCGTAGGCGTAGTGCTTGAAGTGGTTTTTTAGCCTACCGATTTCATTTTTCAGAGCGGTTAAATTTGCGCCGTTTGCGGTGTTTGCTTGGATTTGTTCGCCCATTTTTGCCGCGCTTTTTAAAACGACCTTTTCGTGTATCTCGCGCCCGTCAAACTTCGCCAGTGTCCTATCAAAAAGCCTAACCGTGCAGTCCGGGTAAAGCCCCATAGTGCGCACTTCTTTGCCGAAAAAGATATTTGCGCGGGCTACCTCGTACGCGCAAAACTCGGGTCGCTGTAAAACCCGCAAAATTTCCTCCCTCAGTGGCTCTAAAATCACCTCGTCGCTATCTAGCACGAAAACCCAGCGATTACGCGCTAGATCCACGCCTAGCTGCTTTTGCGCGCCAAATCCTCGCCATTTTTCTTTGTGAAATTTGACGTTTTTAAACCCAGAGCAAATTTGCTCCGTAGCGTCCTGCGAGCCGCTATCGACCACGACGACTTCATCTGCAAATTCGCAGCTTTTTAGCACCTCGGCGAGATATTTTTCGCTGTTAAGCGTGAGGATAACGACGCTTAGCATTTATAAATTTCCTCGTTAAAATGCTTAAAGCGTTTGTGAAACCAAAAGTACTCGTCCGGCTTCTCGCGTACGGCGGCCTCGGTGGCGTCAGCTTGCGCTTGCGTGGCCTTTAGTATGGCTTCATCTTTGTCAAAATCCCTAACGTCAATCGGCGGAAAAAAGCAAATTTCGCTGAGGTTTGCCCCTTTTTCGTGGATAAATGCGGGCACTATTAGCGCGTCCGTTTTCTGCGCAAAAATGCTAACTGCGGGCGTATGCAGGACTTTTCGCCCGAAAAATTTGACCTCTACGCCCTCGTCTTTTGCGGTGTTTTGATCGACTAGGATGCCGACTAATCGGCGCGCCTTAACCGCTTTTAAAATTTGCTTGGCGCCGCCCATTTTGTCGATAAGTTCGATATCAAAGCGAGTTCGGTTTGCTACCAAAATGCGCTGCATGACCGCGCTATCAAGAGCGCGTCCGACGATGCTAACGCCGCCAAATTTTGCCGCCATAGCGAGAGAAAAGAGCTCCCACTGCCCGTAGTGCGCGGTTTGTACGATGATCGGACGACCCGAAGCAAGCGCGTTTTTCAGGATTTGCTCGTTTTTAAATTCGACTTTTTCTAGGATTTTTTCCTTGCTCGCGTTTTGGTTTTTTATAAAATTTACCGCAAATTTGGCGAAGTTTTGGTACGTGTCTTTGATGATTTGTTCTTTTTGCTCGGCTGTTAGCTCGTCCGCGTAGGCGAAATTTAGATTTGCTCTGATGATTTTGGTGTGTTTGGCGTCAAATTTATAAAACAAAAACGCAATGAAATTTAAAAACGGATCAAGCAAAAACGCGGGCGTGACGGTAAAGATAAATTTAAAAAATCTATAAAGCCAAAGGTAAAATAAATCACGCATCAAGCAGCCTTTTTGCCGCGTTTGCGATAGCCTGCGGAGCGATATCTCGCACGCAAAAGTCGCTTTTATCTATCTTTTTCGCGTCTATTTTTTTACCAGCGTCGATGGTTAAATTTACGGGCGTCGCATAGGCGTTTCGCTTGGCCGGTCGGTTGCCAAAAAGCGTGATAGAGGGGCGATTTTGCGCCCAGGCGATATGCGTCACGCCGCTATCGTTGCCGATAACCAGATCGCAGCTTGAGATAAAACTCACGAGCTCTTTTAGGCTCAAATTTAGCGATTTTGCGTTTGAGTTTTTGATCAAATTTAGAGCCTCTTTTTCCTCTTTTTCGCCGTTAAAGCAGACAAAAATTTCACTTTGCGGATCGTCAAGCAGCGCGATAACATCGCCAAATTTATTGTAAATTTTACTCGGTTCGCTAGCAAAAGGCGCAATCAAAATTTTCTTTTTTGAGCTATCAAATTTACTTTGCGAAGCGCTAAAACAAGGCTGCTTGGCTAAAATCTCATCCTCGCTAAAGCTAAACCCCAGAGCAAAAGCCGTAAGGCTCAAATTTCGCAAGATGATATTTTGGGCGTAGTTGCAGCTGAATTTATGCCCGTAAAACAGCGCCGCAAGCGGTTCCTTGACGCTAAATTTGTCAAATCCGTAGCTATTTTTTCCAAGAAGCTTTGCGATCGCGGCGGATTTGAGAAGTCCTTGCAGGTCGATGACATAGTCAAATTTGCCATCCTGCTTTGCGGAGGCGATCAGTCCCAAGCTTTTTTTGTATTCGCCGTTTTTTAGCGGTAGCGAAACGACGTGCGAAATTTGCGGACAAAGGAATAAAATCTCGCTAAATTTAGCGTCGGCAAACCACGTTATTTTCGCTTCGGGCAAGTGTTTTTCGATAAATTGCAAAATAACTACCGCGTGGACGATGTCGCCCAGGGCGGAGAGCTTGATAACGGCGATGTTTGGGGCTGTGTTTTTATTCATTTATCGCTTTTATAAAGATTTTTAGCTATCATTTTAGGCAAAAATAGCTAAAAAAGGTTTGAAATGGCTAAAAATTATATCTGCGTTTTTGACTGCGAAACGGTGCCGGACACCGCGCTTTTGCGTAAAATTTACGGCTTTGAGGGAAGCGACGCGGAGGTGGCGAGGCAGGCGTTTGCCGCGCAAAAGGCGGCAAGCGGAAGCGAGTTTTTGCCCGTGATGTTTCACCGCGTCGTGGCGATTTCAGCTGTGATGGCGGACGAGTACGGTAAATTTTTGCGCGTAAGCACGATGAAGGGCGCAAACGAGCGCGAAATCCTAAATAAATTTATCGGCTTCGTAAACTCGCACAACCCGCGTCTCGTGAGCTTTAACGGGCGCGGCTTTGACCTGCCGATGATTTTAACTCGCGCGATGAGGTACAACGTCTCGTTTCCGAGCTTTTACGAGGTCGAAAACAAGGAGCTTGGCAAAGGCAAATGGGACGGCAACTACCGCGATCGATACAGCGGTAAATTTCACTTTGATCTGCTTGACCACGTGAGCGAGTTTGGCTCCGTGCGCGGGCTAAAGCTGGACACGCTCTGCGCTAGCTTAAATTTGCCCGGTAAATACGACGTGCACGGCGATCAGGTGATGGAGCTGTTTTTTGACGGCAAGATAGATAAGATCAACGAATACTGCGAAAGCGACGTGCTAAACACCTACTGGCTTTTCCTAAAATACGAGCTTTTGCGCGGAAATTTGACGCTGGATGATTACGCCGACGATATCTCGGTGATGAGCGAGTGGCTAGTGGCAAACTGCGCTCAGATGGGCTATACGCCGGTTTTTTGCGAGGCGGTCGATCGCGAACTAGTGCGCCTTGAGACGCAAAACTACGAGGATGAGCCCGAGCTTGACGAAGACGGCGAACAGGCCGGGGCAGAGGAGTACTACACCGAAGAAAATATGCCCGAGATAAATTTGGACGAGCAGTGAGAGGTTAGCGAAATTTGGCAGGCCAAAACGGCTCGAAACGGCACGGGCTTGGTAAATTTGACGCGTATTTTGTTTTTAGGGCGCGGTCAAATTTGACGTAGCTTGGCGAGCGATTAGTAAATTTGGCTTTTACTGGGCAAATTTTATTTCGCTTTAGCGGCTACAGCATCAAATTTGACGAAAAAGACACGCAACCTAACGCCGCAAAAATAGCTGCAAATTTGCAAATTTGACCGCGACTAAATCAAATTTGACGAAAGACGGCACGAAAACAATCCCGTAAATGTCAAATTTCTAGACAAAACACATGGCAAATCAGTACTTTATCTCCTGCGCGCCGTAGCCCTCTACCGCGCCAAAGAGTTTAATCGCGTCTTTTAGCGGATATTTGTTGGCAAACATCGACACTTCGCTTTGTCCTGTCGCGATTTGATTTATCCCAAACACCCTTCTTAGCTCGTTTGTAAACGAATTTGGATCGTAGTCCACGCTCTCTTTGTATGAAGCGTCCAAAAACCCTTCCATATACGCCTTGTTTATGGCTTTTCTTAGCGATCTGTCGTCCTTTAGCTCCTCGTTACCGACCGCCTCGTCAAAGAGATCCACATCTGCAAAATCCTTTGCAAATATCGTCTCAAAAAGTCCGAGTCCCGGCAGGATGACGTCGGCTTTTTTGTTGAGGAAAAAGCGGTTGTCGTTTACGCGCACTTTTCGTCCTTTCTCCATGGCTACGGGACTATCGATGCGGGCGCGTTCTATCGCCGCAAAGGCCGAGAGACCGATGATGTTGCGGCGGATGACGACGTCTGCTTTGGTCATGACCTTAAAGCCTTGGCCGCCGTCGCCAAAGCTAGCCGTTCGCGGCCAGGTAAAAAGCATGGTGTTGTAGCTAAAGTCGATTTTGACGGCGTCGGCTTGATTTTTCGCGCCCCAGATTTCGCAGGCGCTGATGGCGTTTGCAACAAAGACGTTGTTTGCGATATTTACCTCGCCGTGAGCGCCTAGTCTCACCGCTGAGTTGTTGCCGTTGCCAAAGACGCTGTTTCGTATCGCAAGCTCGCCGCCGCCTAAAAATTTACCGCCCAAAAGCGGTTTTGCCGCAGTGATGACGTTTGTAGCCTTGCCGTTTTGACCGACTCCGGGCGGCAGGACGAGCATGCCTGTTTCTACGCCTCTTGGCTTACCTCTGCTTGGATCATAGGCGTTTGAGTCGCCCTTATCAAAGATAATGCCGTCAAAAATGAGCCTCTCTCCAGGTGCTGCGACGACGTCTAGCTCGACTAGCGGATTTGACGAGCCCGTGCCGTTAACGGACGCAGGCGGCATGATGCGGGTTTGGTGCTTTAAAACGTCGCGCGCGGCGAAGTCCTTGGAGTAGCCGCCGTAGATCTCGACGGGCTTTTTGATGATGATAAAGCCTTTGTCTCTTAGCCCGTAGTAGTTGCCCTCGGCGACGCAAATTTTGTCGCCTATTTGGGCTATTTGGGCGGCTTTTTCGATGTTTTTTAGCGGCGCTTCTTTGGTGCCGGCATTTGCGTTGTCGCCCAGGTCTTTTGAGACGTAGAGCTCGGCTGCGTGTCCGAGCAGGGCAAATGCACTAAAAAGGCAAAGCAGAGCGGCTTTTTTGATACTAGGCATCGTCGTATCCTCGTGTAAATTTGGCTAGTTGATTATAACAGTAAAATAGTAAAATTTTTAAAAGTTCGTTTAAGAATATCCACTTAAATTTGCAAATTTAAAAGCCAAATTTGACCCCAAGGCCGCGCAAATTTGCTCAAATTTTACCTCGAGGCGCACAGGCTAACGGCGAAATAAATGAGATTGTGCTAAAATAACGTCAAATCGTAAAGGAAAAAACATGAAAATTTTAGTAACCGGAACGGCGGGATTTATCGGATTTCACTTGGCAAACGCCCTGGTAAAAAGAGGCGACGAGGTCGTTGGATACGACGTCATAAACGACTACTACGACGTAAATTTAAAGCTCGCGCGCCTAAAGACGGCGGGCTTTGACGTAAGCGAGATAGACTATGGCAAGCTTATCACCTCAAAAACGCAGCCCAATTTAAAATTTATAAAAGCCGATCTAGCCGACGGCAAGACGATGAAAAGGCTTTTTGAGAGCGAGAAATTTGACTGCGTCGTAAATTTGGCCGCTCAGGCGGGCGTTCGCTACTCGCTAATAAACCCGCAAGCCTACATCGACAGCAACGTTACGGGCTTTATGAACATCCTTGAGTGCTGCCGCCACAACCAAACCGCAAATTTAGTCTACGCAAGCTCTAGTTCGGTCTACGGCCTAAACGAAAATATGCCGTTTTCTACGCACGAAGGCGTAAATCACCCGATCAGCCTCTACGCCGCGACTAAAAAAAGCAACGAAATGATGGCGCATACGTACTCGCATCTATTTGGCGTGCCGACTACGGGACTGCGATTTTTCACCGTTTACGGTCCGTGGGGACGCCCTGATATGGCGCTGTTTTTGTTCGTCGACGCCGCGCTAAAAGGCAAGAAAATCGACGTCTTTAACTACGGCAAGATGAAGCGCGACTTTACCTACGTGGACGACATCGTAAAGGGCATCATAAAATGCATCGACAACCCTGCAAAACCAAATCCAGCGTGGGACGCGAAGCATCCGGATCCCGCCACGTCAAGCGCGCCGTTTAAGGTCTATAATATCGGCAACAACAGCCCCGTCGAGCTCATGGACTACATCAAGGCCGTCGAGCTAAAAATCGGCCGTGAGATAGAGAAAAACTTCCTCCCGCTTCAAGCCGGCGACGTACCTGCGACCTATGCGGACGTGGGTGATCTGGTAGCGGACTTTGACTACAAGCCAAACACTAGCGTAAATGACGGCGTAGCGAGGTTTATCGAGTGGTACTGCGAGTTTTACGGGGTTAAAATTTGAGATTTTTCGCGCTCTTGCTGGCCGCCTTTTTAAATTTAGCTTTGGCAGCGCATAGCGAAAATCTAAGCAGCGCGGTGAGCGCAGATGCCGCTAAAAAGGCTAAATTTGAGCTTTTAAAACTTAGCGAATATAAAGGACAAAACGTCGGCGCCTGGCTAGCTAGCGAGAAACTAGACGGCGTGCGCGCCTACTGGGATGGGCGAAATTTGCTCTCGCGAAACGGCAAAATTCTAGCCGCGCCAGGGGGCTGGAGCGCGCATTTTCCGCCATTTGCGCTTGACGGCGAGCTCTATACGGCTCGGGGCGAATTTGAAAAAATCCAATCGATAGTGATGGATAAAACGCCCAGCGTCGCGGCGTGGAGCGAGATCAAATTTTACGTTTTTGACGTACCTGAGGCTAGCGGCGGACTTTTAGATCGCCTTGGCGAGCTTGAAAAATTTATCTTGCAAAATCCGCAATCAGGACAAAATTTAAAGATAATCAAACAAGTAAAAATAAAAGATAACGCCGAATTTGAGGCATTTGCGGAGGCCATCATCGCAAAGGGCGGTGAGGGTGCCGTCGTGCGCGAGCCAAATGCGCCATACGAGCGAAAACGAAGCAAAAACGCTCTGAAATATAAAAAATTTAAAGACGCCGAGTGCGAAGTAACGGCGATAAACGCGGGAACGGGTAAATACGCCGGGCTCATGGGCTCGGTAACATGCAAATCGCTCGGCGCTGCAGGCTCAAACCCAGACGAGCAAATCGCTATCGGAGTAAAATTTAAGATAGGCTCGGGCTTTAGCGACGAAGAGCGCGCAAACCCGCCTAAGATCGGCTCTATAATAACCTACAAATATCAAAATTTAACCGCAAAAGGATTGCCTAGGTTTCCGATATTTTTGCGGGTTAGAGAGGATTAAATTTGGCTGTTTTGGGGCAAAATTTGCTGATAAAAGCGGTTAAATTTAATTGAAAGTGCTTTTTGGTAAATTTACCGCTTGCATTGTTTTTCATATTTTGTAAAGTCTTGCCTGTCAAGCTAGCCTAATTCTTTTTCTGCTATTTGAAACGCTTGTATCAAAAAGCGCTTGTTTTACGCAGCTGTCGCTCTCTTGGGCAAATTTAACAGGCACATTGCTGCAAAAGATTTCTATAAGTTTAATCTACATATAATACCGAAGCTATCTAAAATCGCTCATCTTTTAAGGAGAAAAATATGAAATATGTTTTGCTTAGTTTAATGGTCGCAAGTTTTGCTTTCAGTACTACGATTGATTGCAACAAAAAAACGCATTGCAGTCATTTTAGCAGTTGCGCCGAGGCAAAAGAGTATCTAAAAAAATGCGGAAGATACGAGGATGGTGGAACTCAAAGAACCGACGGCGATAACGACGGCATACCTTGCGAAAGGCAATTCTGCAGTAAAGAAAAATAATTTAGCAAAAGCATGCATAACGAAATGTATTCGTAAATCACAATATTAGGAATCGCTATGAAAATTTTAATAACAGGCGGAGCGGGCTACATCGGCTCTCACGTGCTAAAGGCGCTTTTAAAGCAAGGCGGGCACGAGATAACGGTCGTGGATAATCTCTGCAAAGGTACTACAAAGGCGCTTGACGCGCTTGAGAAAATCGGTAAATTTAAGTTCGTAAAGGCAAATTTGGAAGATGATCTAAGCGGGATTTTTGCGGAGGGCAAATTTGACGCGATTATCCATTTCGCCGCATTTATCGAGGTTTTTGAAAGCACGCAAGATCCGCTAAAATACTACCTAAACAACACCGCAAACGTCGCTAAAATTTTGACCTATTGTAAGCAGTACGGCGTAAATAAATTTATCTTTAGCTCCACGGCGGCGGTTTACGGCGAGCCAGAGATCGGAGAGGTCGATGAGCAAACCGCGGCAAATCCGATAAATCCGTACGGCCGAAGCAAGCTAATGAGCGAGTGGATCATCAAAGATTACGCCGCTTCAAATGAAAATTTCAAATTTGCGATTTTGCGTTACTTTAACGTCGCGGGCGCCGACGAGGAGGGTCTCATCGGGCAAAACTATCCAAACGCCACGCATCTAATCAAAGTCGCGACGCAGACGGCTCTGGGTAAGCGTGAGAGTATGGGAATTTTTGGTAGCGACTATCCTACCGCAGACGGCACCTGCGTGAGAGACTATATCCACGTGAGCGACCTGGCCGACGCACATTTAAGCGCGCTAGAGTATCTAAGTGAGTACGAAAAAAGCGAAATCTTTAACGTTGGCTACGGCCGCGGCTTTAGCGTAAAGGAAGTTATAGAAACGGCTAAAAAAGTAAGCGGGGTTGATTTTAAGGTTATTAACTCGCCTCGCAGACAGGGCGACCCCGCACGACTCATCGCAAAGCCTGAAAAGATAAGAAATTTAACTAACTGGCAGCCTAAGAGAGAGGATCTGGCGCTAATCATAAAAACCGCGCTTGAGTGGGAGAAGAGGCTGTGAGGATCGCAGTCGTAGGCACTGGCTACGTGGGGCTCGTTAGCGGCGCGTGCCTAGCTAAAATGGGCAACGACATCATATGCGTAGACGTAGACGAAGCCAAGATAAACGCCCTAAATAACGGCGTCATACCGATCTATGAGCCTGGACTTTCTGAGATCGTCGCGGAGTGCAGGGTAAACGGCGCACTCAAATTTAGCGTCGATATAAAAGAGGCCTTGGCGCACGCTAGCGTGCTATTTATCGCAGTGGGCACGCCTATGGGCGCGGACGGGCAGGCTGATCTACGCTACGTGCTAGAGGTCGCAAAAAGTATCGGGCAAAATTTAACCTCGCCGCTAATCGTCGTGGATAAATCAACCGTCCCCGTCGGCACTGCAGAGAAGGTAACCGAAGTGATCGCGGGCGAGCTAAAAAAGAGAAATATGGACGTCAAATTTGAAGTCGTCTCAAACCCCGAGTTTTTAAAAGAGGGCGCGGCAGTAGAGGACTTTTTAAAGCCCGATCGCGTCGTAGTAGGCGCTAGTAGCGAGTGGGGTCAAAGCGTTATGCGCGAGCTTTACGCACCGTTTATGAAAAATCACGACCGCTTTATCGCTATGGACGTAAAGTCCGCAGAGATGACCAAATACGCCGCAAATGCGATGCTAGCGACTAAAATCAGCTTTATAAACGAGATCGCGGGTATCTGTGAGCGCGTAGGCGCGGATGTAAATTTGGTGCGAAAAGGAATCGGCAGCGACTCTCGCATCGGTTATAGCTTTATATATCCTGGCTGCGGATACGGCGGTAGCTGTTTTCCAAAGGATGTCGAGGCGCTCATCTACACCGCCAGACAAAACGGTTTTGAGCCGAAGGTTTTAAGCGCGGTGGAGGCTAGAAACGCGGCGCAAAAAACGGTGCTTTTTGAAAAAATTTCAGCATTTTTCGGCGGAAATTTGAGCGGAAAAACGGTGGCGATTTGGGGGCTAGCGTTTAAACCAAACACCGATGATATGCGCGAGGCTAGCTCGCTAGTGCTCATAAAAGCGCTAGAAAACGCGGGCGCAAACGTAGTCGCCTACGATCCAAAAGCCGTAAACGAAGCCAAAAAATATCTACCTAACTCAAATTTAAAATTTGCTCCAAACAAATACGACGCGCTAAACGGCGCCGACGCGCTCGCGCTGGTTACCGAGTGGAGCGAGTTTAGGTCGCCTGATTTTATGGAGATGAAACAGCGGCTAAAAAATGCCGTGATCTTTGACGGGCGCAATCAATACGACGCGAAAAATCTGTCAAATTTGGGCTTTAAGTATTTTCAAATCGGAGTAAAAGCATGAGGAAAATTTTACTTTTTATCGCGGCTTGCGCGCTGCCGTTTGCGCTTTTGGCGGGCGAAAACGCGGCGAAAACCGAGGAAAATATTTTCGAGCTACCTATTTCAAAGATGCCGCCTGATTATTTTAAATACGAAGTCGCGTTTTTTAAAGATATGCAAATCAACTGCAACTTTGCCTTTTTACTCGGCGGAAAACTCGAGGAAAAAGAGGACGCGCGCGGGATTTATTATGAATTTAGCGGCGGTGACGAGCTGGCGCAAACGATGATGCTTTGCAAGGACGGAAAGAAAAAGAGGCGGGGTTATTACGAATTCACTAAAATTTTACCAGGCATTAGCCCTATTAGAATCATAACTCCAAAAGGTGTAAGTGCAGAAATAAGAATGTATGAACGCGTAAAAAAGATAGAGCCAAAAAAGAAAGGAAAAAGTAAATGAAAATAGCAGTAATTGGACTAGGATATGTTGGACTTCCACTAGCAGCAGCTTTTAGCGAAAAATACGAAGTAGTGGGCTTTGATGTAAATGCAAAGCGTATAGAGGAGCTTAAAAGTGGGTATGATAGAACGCTTGAGCTTAGCAGTGAGCAGATGAAAAAAGCGATCGATAATGGCATGAAA